>JGI25127J35165_1000107_pt1 | contig 35359 bp, 25 predicted proteins | sample ETNvirenome_2_30_FD_35165 | JGI IMG/M metagenome (IMG submission 35165) | reverse complement strand
TCATAAACCCCCGGGATTTGTGGGCCGGCACCGGCAGGGCGGGAGGGCCGCCGCGGCCCACACCCCGGGTGCCGCCATGGACCCTGCGTGGCTCGAGCGCGGGATCGATCTTGGCGCCATCCTGTACGACCAGGCTACCCAGTACAGCGTTATTCGCCTCGGCATGCTTGATCTCCGCGAGGGCGACGCCGTGCCCCGCCGCGACTGGCTTGGGAATCCGCCGCCGGAACCCACGGCGGCCAAGCGGCGAAAGCCGGTCGGAAACACCCTCCCCGACATCCTAAGTCGCGCCGACGATGAAGACGAAAACAGGATTGATGCCGGTGCCGGTGCCGGTGCTGGTGCCGGTGCCGGTGCTGGTGCGGAGGCCGCGCTCGCGTTTGCCCCGATTGTCGACGCCGCAGAGGCCATGCTCCAAAACTCGGCTACAACGCCCCACTGCTCGACCTGGTTTGTCCTCTTCTTCCTCCTCATGAGCGACAGCCTCCGCGGCGTCGTCCTCCGCGGCACGCCGTCCCACATTGCGGGGCCGTACTTTGAGGACTTTGACAACCGCGTGTCGGGCCACATTTGCGGCCGGATTGCCTATAGCTCCAAGGAAACGGCCGAAAAGCGCTCAAAGAGCGGCCGCGTGCTCCAGTCGGCCGTCTCGCCCGTCGAGGCCGTCGCCGCAGAGTGGAGCCACTTTGAGGCCATCGTCCGCGCGGCCCGGACGGCCGAAGCAGGATCCGCTTTGATATAAAGGACAGGGGCCCGGTGGAATACATTCGGCGGGGACCTCTGCAGTCACCATGAGTACGAACGACGAGGGCGAAAGCCCGCTCGTGCGGAACATGTGGGAGACGGCCATCTTTGGGTTTACCGTGACGGCACTTGTGTTTTCCGTGCCGGGCAATCTGCCCGGTATTTGGGAGGGGCCGGAGCGAACGCCGGCCAATTTTGCGTATGGGTCGCCGCGGTGCGTCGAATCCCTCCTCCGCTCGACCGGGATTGACATTCGCGACAACGAGGAACTGATGCAGCCGGGCTTCCACGAGCCCATCTACGCCTCGCCGAAAAAGTACGACGCTTTCATGTACGAGTTTGGCGCCAACATGCCGTTGTCGAAGCTTAAATGTAACGGCGGCGGCACGAGTGATGGCTGCCTTGCCAAAGGCAAGGATAACCAGTTCCGGTACGATTTGGCCACCGCTGGTGGTGCAGATTGCACAACCAACGCACACGTGTACAACGAGCCGGTGGCAGATTGGGGAAACGGCGTTCTTGACGAGGATACCTCTTTGGATGCCGCACTTCATGCTGATTGCAAGGGAGATTTTCCGAATCCGTTCATCAATTCCAACACCCCACGGGAACGGATTGTTGCTTACTTTAGTACGTCTACCACAACATCAACACTGGAAAACGCTGGCCGTGAAACGGTCACAACGGCCGCGACCACGACCACGACCCGGCCAAAAGAAGAGCGCGTGATGGGGCCGCAGCAGGCCAACATCGTCCTCAACGTCTTTTACAACCAGAGCGTCTCGCCGTACCTGAACGGCGAGAAGGACCAGAACCGTTGCGAGCGGATTCTGCACAGGCTGCGCAAAAGTGTCAGCGACAAGGGACACGACTGGGACCTCTTTGGCGACGTCGGCAACCTCGGCGAGGTCATGATGTGCAACATCGTGTACGGCTGGGCCCTTGGCGAGTACTGCGCCTCGGGGCTCGACGAGGGCAACGAAATTTACTACGGCGCGTCCGACAACTTTGTTTCTACAAATGCCAAGATCACGGATTTGGAGACGGCTCTTGAAACAGCGCGAGGTACCGACGGGGCCGATGCCCGGGCCACGTGCGAGAACGTCACCCGGGTGGAGTGCGCGGCCAAGTATCTTGCAGACGCAGCCAACGACGAGTACAGCAAGCGGTCCGGAGCTGACAATTCGGACAACTCGGTTGACAATGCCGGGGCGCCGCCGTTCATGTACGACAGCAGTGCCAATGGCGCCACCAACATTGCCGCCCTCGTGGCGGCAGTCAAGGAGAACCCGTGCTTTATGAAGACGGGGTACGGAAGGTCGCCGGTCAACGGCGGTCGGATGTTTGGCAGCTTTGGGGTTTCACAGGCTGCAGATACACCGGGCCCGGTCATTCCGGGAACTGGCCAGAACCCCTCGGTTGGCACGGCGTTTTTCAAGCACCACAAGGGCGACGCTGATACCAAGGACGACCACAAACCCAACCACTTTGTCGACCTTGGAACAGCTGAAACCGAAGACGAAACACTCTTTAATTCTATTTCTGCAACTGAAGATTTCCAGACTTTATCGCTTGCTGGAAATCCAGGGGCTGATTTCCACCGGTACAATGTTCGGACGTCGTCGGCGGCAGCGGATGCTGCAACGTACACTACCGACTTTGGCGACACGCACGAGTTCCCTCGTGTGCAGGTGCCGGTCACTCAGGTGGACAGCCGGTACATTTACGAGCGCTTTGTGTACGATTTCCTTGTGCTCGGCCAGATGGCCGATGCCGTCGGCCGCGAACAAGACTTTTACAACATGCTGCCCGCCGAGTGCTTCTCCGACGGCTCGGGCTCGGGCGTCCGCGGCGCGACCCGGTTCACCTGGACCGTCTTCCTCGTCACGCTTCTCCTTTTCCTGCTCCCGCGGTTCTTTGTCATTGCGTACCTTACCAAGGGGTATGGGTACACGCTGCCACTGCCCAAGGTGAAGGGAGACGAAGACTCCAACGGACTCATCTCCGAGACCACGCAGACCAAGATCATCTTCCTCCTGAGTATGATTACCGGCATCCTCGGCTTTTCCATCTCAATGTCAATCAACCCGGACGGACCGGGCGCCCGCGACGGCGAAGTGAGCGGGCTTCAGTCGTGGGCGTCCGTGATAAGTGGCTCGATTGGAGTACCGAATGACGCAGCCGACTATAATCAGGGAGATTTTGGAGGAGATGATCAAACTAAGAGAGAGACCCACATCACCTACCACTTCCTCAACGATCTGTCCAATGGCAACTACCACCGCGCCTACGGTCTTGACGAGGACGAGCAGTACAACGCCTACATTCTCTCCATCATGTGCGCGATGATCACCGTTCTCGGCGTCATTCTGATCCTGTTCAAGAGGGTCGGCAAGGGCGAGGGAAGTGCCGTGCTCTCGCAGGGCAAGCTCATTGGCAACTGGGCATGAGAACGAGTTCGGGAGTGTGTGTGTGGGGGGGGGGGAGTAGAAGCGGAGAAAATAAAATTTTAACCCACTCTAGACTACAGAAACGATTCGGTTAAAAGCCCCCCGGAAATCACAGTCCGGCTACCATTCTCCACCACTACCGGGGCCAAAATCTCAACCAAAATGGCCGCCGCCTGAATCACAGCCACAAGTGTAATCGCGGTCGGCAGAGCACCAGGAAACGTCTCCTCGGGCGACTCGGGCGCCGTGGTTGTCGACGTCGTCGCCCCGGTAGTGGCGGTGGTCGTCGGTGTGGTGGACGGGGCTTCGGCCACCGCGGCAGCACACGTGTTGTCAACGCAGGTGGTTCCCTCAGGACAGTGAGCAGTCTCGTCGCACGCCACAAAATTAGAAAACCCCACCACCGGAAACTCGGGCGTCCCCGAATAATTGGCCGTCAACTCAACGTTGGTGCAGGTAATCTGGAGCGATTGACAGCACGCAAGCACCGCGGCAGTCGCATTTGGTCCATTGTATGTGCTTTCATCGCACGGCGATGTCGTTTTCCGCACGCGAAATTCTGTTGCCGCTGGGGGAAGATAGTCAAAGGCGACCCGGCCGGTGGCCGTGTCATTTTCAAACCTCGCACACCTGCTAAACTGAGGACCACAAAATGCAGTTTTCATGAGTGATGCGCTGGAAAGGGTCAACCCCGTGACCAAAATCACTTTGTGCACCACGGCGGGCAAATGGCACTCGACATGAAGATACACTTCAGAAAAGCGTGTCGGGAAACACTGAGCACTGGACCGGTAAAAGTGTTGGACGCACGTCGTATTGTCGCATGCACTGCCGGTCGGAACCGCAAATTCGACCATATCAAAAATGCCGTCTGGACGGCAGCCCGAGAACCCGTATGCGACCGTGTCAGATGGAGCAACAGGCGCGGCATCGATTGGAATGCACGTCTGGTCCCGGTCACTGTATGTGCTCGAGGGATACGTCCCGTGCGGGAAATATTTCGTCAGCACCGCCTTTTCGGTGCACTCGGGATTTGAAAAAAACTGGACCGTGTACCGGCTGCCAAACCCGCTTCCGCGCCGTACTTCACACCCCCGTGTCGGCGTCGTGGTCGGACTGGTCGTGGAAGAGCTGGTCGCCGAAGTTGTTGCCGACGTGGTGGGCGTAGTTGTCACCGTGGACACGGTTGTCGAAGTAGGAGACGTGGTGGGCGTAGATGTTTCCGAACTACTTGCAGACGTGGTGGCCGACGTCGTCGGCGTGGTCGTGGTTGTTTCCGAGGTTGTCGGCGACGTACTCACAGATGTCGTGGCCGTGGACGTGGGCGAACTAGTGAATGTAGTGGTTTTCGTAGATGTGGGGGACGATGTCGCCGAAGTCGTAGCCGTGGATGTCGCCGAAGTCGTGGCCGAAGTCGTGGCCGTGGATGTGGACGTGGATGTCGCCGAAGTCGTGGCCGAAGTCGTGGCCGTGGATGTGGACGTGGATGTCACCGAAGTCGTAGCCGAGGACGTCGCCGAAGTCGTGGCCGAGGACGTAAAGGTGGTTGTCGCGGATGTAGTGGCCGAAGACGTGGCCGTGGACGTGGCCGAAGTCGTGGCCGTGGACGTGGCCGAGGACGTGGCCGAAGTCGTTGCCGAAGTTGTGACCGAGGATGTGACCGTGGTTGTCGACAGAATCGTTGTTGTAGCCGTGGATGTGGCTGAAGTCGTGGCCGTGGATGTGGCTGAAGTCGTGGCCGTGGACGTGGCCGTGGACGTGACTGTGGACGTGGCCGTGGACGTGACTGTGGACGTGGGCGTGGACGTGACCGTGGTTGTCGCGGATGTAGTGGGTGTAGACGTGGGAGAGAATGTCGCAGATGTAGTTGGCGTAGATAAAATTGTTGTCGTAGCCGTGGATGTGGCTGAAGTCGTGGCCGTGGACGTGGCCGTGGATGTGGCCGAAGTCGTTGCCGAGGACGTGAGAGTGGTTGTCGCGGATGTAGTGGGTGTAGACGTGGGAGAGGTTGTCGCAGATGTAGTTGGCGTCGATAAAATCGTTGTCGTAGCCGTGGATGTGGCCGAAGTCGTGGCCGTAGAGGTGGCCGTGGACGTGACCGTGGACGTGGGCGTGGACGTGGCCGTGGACGTGGGCGTGGACGTGACCGTNNACGTGGNCGTNGACGTGNNCGNGGNNGTGGGCGNGGNNGTNGCCGTNGANGTGGGCGTGGACGTGGCCGTGGATGTGGGCGTGGACGTGGCCGTGGATGTGGCTGAAGTCGTTGCCGTGGTTGTGACCGTAAACGTGGCCGTAGACGTGGGCGAGGTTGTGGGCGAGGTTGTAGCCGTAGACGTGGGCGAGGTTGTAGCCGTAGACGTGGGCGTGGACGTGGCCGTGGACGTGGCTGAAGTCGTGGCCGTAGACGTGGCTGAAGTCGTGGCCGTAGACGTGGCTGAAGTCGTGGCCGTAGACGTGGCTGTAGACGTGCGCGTGGATGTGGGAGAGGTTGTTGAGGTCGAGGTTGCCGTCGTTGAGGTCGTAGACGTGGCCGTGGACGTGGGCGAGGTTGTGGCCGTGGACGTGGGCGAGGTTGTGGGCGTGGACGTGGACGAGGTTGTGGGCGAGGTTGTGGATGAAGTCGTGGCTGTGGACGTGAAAGAAGTTGTTGCAGTCGAGGTTGCCGTCGTTGAGGTCGTGGACGTGGGCGTGGACGTGACCGAGGTCGTTGGCGTGGACGTGACCGAGGTCGTTGCCGTGGACGTGACCGAGGTCGTTGCCGTGGACGTGGGCGTGGACGTGACCGAGGTCGTTGGCGTGGACGTGACCGAGGTCGTTGGCGTGGACGTGACCGAGGTCGTTGGCGTGGACGTGACCGAGGTTGTGGGCGTGGACGTGACCGAGGTCGTTGGCGTGGACGTGGCCGAGGTCGTTGCCGTGGACGTGGCCGAGGTCGTTGCCGTGGACGTGGCCGTGGACGTGGGTGAGGTTGTGGGCGAGGTTGTGGGCGAGGTTGTGGGCGAGGTCGTGGCTGAAGTCGTTGCGGTGCTCGTTTGCGATGTGGTAGCCGAGCTTGTTGCCGAGGTTGTCGGGGAGGTCGTGGGCGAAGTAGTGGCAGTGGACGTGACGGTTGTTGTGGCAGTGGTATACAATACGCACGTGATGTCTGAAGGAGACGTCGTCGCGGTGCAATACCAACTTCCAAGCGTGTTTGGCACCGAGACTCCACTGCTTAAAAACATGTTTTCAAAATTAGTTCCCGATGACACATCCCAGGAACCAATGTCTTGGTTAAATGCGGATGCATCTCTAAACATATCTTCAAAATTAGTTCCAGAAGACACGTCCCAAGAACCAATGTCTTGGGTGAACGCCGTTGCAGACTGAAACATTCTGTCAAAATAGATCCCAGACGACACGTCCCAAGAGCCGATGTCTTGGTTGAACGACGATGCAGAAGAAAACATACCTGAAAAGCCTGTTCCAAGTGACACGTTCCAAGAGCCGATGACTTGGTTGAACGACGATGCAAAATAAAACATTCTGATAAAAGAAGTTCCAGACGACACGTTCCAAGAGCCGATGTCTTGGTTGAACGACGATGCAGAAGAAAACATACCATGAAAACTCGTTCCGGAAGATACATTCCAATTTCCAATAAACTGGTTAAACGAAGTTGCTTGAGAAAACATGTGCGTAAATGTTGTACCAGATGACACGTCCCAATCGGCAATACTTTGGTTAAACGCAACTGCACCTCTAAACATGCGGGCAAAAGTGATTCCGGACGACACGTTCCATCTTCCAATGTCTCGATTAAACGCAGATGCATAACTAAACATGCCGACAAAACTAACCCCAGACGATACGTTCCAATCTCCAATGTCTTGATTAAACGCAGATGCATACCTAAACATGCTGACAAAATCGATCCCAGACGATACGTTCCAATCTCCAATGTCTTGATCAAACGCCGTTGCAGAGTGAAACATTAATTGAAAATTAATCCCAGACGACACGTCCCAGTTGCTGATTACGTCATTGAAGTCAGTGCAGCCCTCAAACAGATATGTAAAGTTTGTGACTCCGGACACGTCCCACGAGTCAATTGGAACGCAGAGGGCACCGTTGTAGTCTGTACAGCTGCCAGAGGTTATTGGACGATTGCCGTGGCCGAGCGCGCACCATGCATCAACGGCAAGGTGGAGCTGTTCCGTTGTTTGTGGCGTCCACGTTGGGCTTCCGGTAGAAGCCGTTGAAACCGTCGAGGCCGTCGAGGCCGTTGAAACCGTCGAGGCCGTCGAGGCCGTTGAAACCGTCGAGGCCGTCGAGGCCGTCGAGGCCGTCGAGACCATTGAGGCCATTGAGGCCGTCGAGGCCGTCAAGGCCGTCGAGGCCGTCGAGGCCGTCGAGACCATTGAGGCCATTGAGGCCGTCGAGGCCGTTGTGCCACCGCCGCCGCCACCGCCGCCACCGCCGCCGCCGCCACCACCGCCTTGACCTGAAACCCCTTGAATAAACAAGACTCCGCATGCTACCAATTTGGCCACCTGTGTTGGCGGAGGCCGTTTCATGGCCTGGGGTTTTTTTTGACCCGACGGGTTGTTTATAAAAGAACTTGGGTCAACTTAACTTTGGGAAAGTACACGCAAAGAAACACATACTTCTTGTTTGCGTTACTCCTCCAACCGACGACAAGTTGGGGGTTTGGCAATGGCATGGGATTTAGAGTACCACACCGGCAACCTGCCCTGTCCACACTTGATACCGAAAAAGAACAATATGTTTTTGATACTACAATACACCCACCGAGTCCACGGGGTCCGCTCGAGGCAGCACCGTGACGACCTCGAGCGGCACGGGGTCGACCGCCGGCGGCCCCGTCGCCGCCGTCAGCGTGCTCTGAAACTCGATGAGCTCGTCCGAGTGCACGTGCGCCAGATACACGCAGATAAACAGAAACCCCACAATCGCCGCCGCCGCGCGTGGAATCAGAAACCCAATGCCCCAAAACACTGTCGTGCCCACTACAGTTGCCGAGGCCGAGCCGAGGTGTATTTCGCGCGGCTCAAACAGAAGAAACGGCACCGGCAGCCACAGTGGTGACCACGCACCCGACGTCGCCGACAGCAGCCCGAGGCCCGCGACGGCTATTGTGCGCTCGGGTGCAGCGTCGCAAGGCGCTCCTTCACCCCTGGACCACGATACCCGTACGCCAGTGCCGAAGCAATCGCCTCCGAGTCCCATGGCACTGCCTGCTTCCGAAGCTCAATGCACTCCTTCTCAAGGTCAACACAGACAGTGTTGACGGCGTCCTTCAGGGCCCTGGCCACCTCGTGCGAGGAAAATGTGGCAGGGTCGCCAATGTACAGCGCCTTGGCACGCCGAATGACCACGCGGAGCCACCGCTGTGCCCCTAGAAAGACCTCATTCCCGCTCGTCAGAAGAAGGCACCGTGCCCAGACCGAGGCCACGTCCGCGTGGCCGTCGGGGTCAATCTCGCGGGCCTCGGCCGAAAGACACAGATTGTGAAACTCGCGAACCCGCGTGCGATATATCGAGTCCACAATCCCGTCAAACTCGGACACGAGATGGTCGGGCACGTGGAACCAGTCGCCGCCGCACACAATGGCCAGCCGCTGGAACACGCCGCAGATCGTGTAAACCCCGCCTGCAACGGCGGTAAACCCCTTGGCGTTCCGCGACGCCGTACAGAGACAGGCCAGCCGGGCAATCCCGTGATCCCGGATCGTCCACGTGGACGTTGGCGTTCCGGCCGGAAAGAGCGCCGAGTGGAGTCCGGGATCGACCCCGGAGAAGAGGGCGGGGTCGAGGTTCTCGTACCCAGCGTACTTCTCTGCGCGCTCGAGGTACTCTGTGCAGTGTGATATGAGCTCGTCGGGGTCGGGCGGCGCACGCAGAATGTCCCCCATCGCGGGCCGTCTCCGTGCTGCCGGCGCGGTTGTGCCGGCAACTGGAACCACTGTCGCCGCACAGCCGTGCGGCGACAGTTCCCGCACTTTTTTTATGGTATTTTTTTTATTCTCCTTTAAACCCCACCACACCGCCAGAGGGGGGCGGCGGCATGGAGGCCCAGCCCGCAAAACGCGCCCGGATACAGCCGGACGCAGGGGGGGCTCCAGATGGAGGAACGCTGTCTGAAATCCTCCAAGAGTCGATATTCTGGTCTCGGATCGTGTACGGAACCCACCCATCGGCGCTTTTGCCCCCACCACCGGGTCTCGAGACGGTTGTGGCCGGCGAAAGCGCAGCGGGCCCCGGTTCAGCGCCGCCCTCAATCCTCAAGATGCTTGACAAGTGGATCTCCACAAATCCCGTGTACGCAACCGCGCCGCTCGAGGCGCGGTCTGTCCAGCTTGCCGAGCGCGAGCGGATCTCGCTTGTCAAAGTCTTTCTCGATAACATCCCGCAGCGGATGCGCGACACGCCGCTCGTGCCAGAACTGGCGACCAGCTCGTACGACAGCTACATGCTGCGGCTAGGAAGACGGTACGGCACAGACTCGGTCGGCGACGTGCCGTACTGCTGCAACGGACAGAGCTGCGCCGCCCTCAAAATCAAGCGGAGCTTTGGAACGCCGCTCCAGCGGTACTACACGCCGACAGAGGATGAAAAACTCCAGAGGAACCCGGCCCTGGTTGCCGAGTTTGGCTCGGGGCCCTGCCTGATCTGCATCCGCCACGACGTCGAGTGCATCGTCAAGTGCAACCGCGGGCGCGCCGTCAACCCCCAGCAGGCGTTTGGCCAGCCGCACGCCGTCATGCTGCGCGTCTACAACTCGGCATCCGTGCCGGGCGGGTACCGCTCTGACGCGTTCTCGTCCACCCCAATCGAGTCGCCCGACATCTCCCCCGTGCCCCTCGCAGCGTCCCGCACCGAGGAAATTTCGTGGCAGTACGACAACGCAGCGCGCGTCTGGTACGTCGACCAGACGCCGCTCCTCTTCAACCCCGGCGACCAGGATTTTTGAGGACGCAGTCTGGCCCGGCCGGGTCGGGCGGGGGGCCCTCGTTTGTCGAGAGGCTCTCTGCCCAGCTGGACTGCGTGATCACAGACCCCACGCACGCCCCCCTCTACGGCCCGCTGTGGCAGTACGAGCCCGCGGCGACCATAACGGACGCAGACGCCCCCGACGCACTCTACACCGTCCTCGTCGACCGCGCCAACCGCATCTTGAAGGAGGCACTCCCGGGTTTTGAGTACCGCGCGGGGGTACTTGCCGACGCCACCATCCGCGCCGCGCTGTACGCCGAGGGCGTGCCGCACTGCACGCTCACAGACGTGTACCGCGCGGGAAAGCAGCCCGAGGCCGCCGACACCGACTCTGTATTTTCAATCGAGCAGACCCAACGGTACGTCGAGGACTTTGTGTCGGCCATTTCCATGTCCCCCGGCAAAACCAAATCGGCGTCGGCGCGGTTTCTTGCAAAGGGCGTGCTCGACAACCTCAGCTCGGTCCGGTACGTGAGCACCCAGCTCTTCAAGATTCTCGGCTCGGGCGACCCGGCAGAGCGCGAGCTCGTCGAGACGCTCGTGTGCCTCTCGACCCTGGGCGCGATGCCGCACTGCCGCGTCGTCGCCCCCGTCGAGATCCGGCTCTGGCTGTATCGGAACCCCTCTGCCGCCGTCGCCGAGCTCACCAAGCAGATCAAGTCCAAGGGGCTGTGGCTCATGGTACACAGATTGCCCCGCACCCGCACCCGCACCCGCGCCCGCGCCCCGCTTCTCATGTCATGTACCGCCCCCGCCTTTCAGCTGGTCGAATTCGTGAGCGCCGTCGTCGACCGGTGGCCAATCCTCGACCGCACCCTCGCCCGCGCGACCGAGCCCGGGGAGGAGGGGCCGGCCCGCTTCAAAACAGTCAACAACGATCTCAAGCTCCGAAAGGACGTGTTCTCCACCATCCGGTATTACATCCTCAAGACCAGCCCCGAGGGGACGCGGCCGCCGCGGTCGGGGAGGTACAATTTTTCCGCCTCGGGCGCCCGGTGCGTCCCTGTCGTCAACCAGTACGACGCCGCGCTGTGCCACCACGGCATCAAGCGGAAGCTGTCGAGCAAGGTCATTTCCACGATTGGGCCCGCGCACGTCGGCATGTACCGCGCCGTGGTCGAGCGCGCGCCGTGGCGCCGCCGTGTGTACCCGGGCATGTTTGGCCGCCTCGGCGTGCCCGACACCGAAGAGGGGCGCGCGCTCTACGTCCACGCCATCGAGCAGCGCGCCGCCGGCCTGGTGCTGGTGCCGACCCTTCCCATCGTCGAAACGGCCCAGCGCCGCGCCATGGCCGCCGCCCGCTTTGAGCCGACCGTCGACGTGTGCGCCCGCTGCAACAGCCTCCGCGAGACGCCGTCCGGCGAGAGCCAGAACAAGGCGACGGGGGGGTCGCTCCTCTGCATCAAGACGGGCCGGAAAGAGTGCGCCAACTGCGGCTCGTCGGACGTGGTCGCCATCGACCCGTGCGGATATTTTTTCCTCTGGCTCGCCCGACACATTGATCGCGACCAGAAGGTGGCCACCGTGTGCGGGAGCTGCGGCCGGTTTGCAAAGCCCGTGGCCCTCTGCGGCGCAATCCCAGTCTGCGACAAGTGCAAGGTGCCAAAACGGGGCCCCCAAAAGCGCGCCACCGCCTGCGTCATCTGCTCGACGCGGCTCCATAGAAAAACCACGCCGCTGCACGTTCTTGTCGAAAATCCGAGGGCGCTCGACGGGACCCCGCGGTGCGCTCCAGTCTGTCACTCCTGCGCTGATCTCGAGTCGCCGACGACGCCATGGGCAGCGACGACCATGCGGAAGCTGCTGCGGTCGACGAAGGGCCCACGGTAAAGGCCGTGGTCGAGCACATCACCGAAAACTGGACGTCGTCCGGCGTCTACGCGCGCGGCTCGGGCGACGAGTTTCTCCAGGTCGTGCTCCCAAACCGGATGGTCTGCTTCCCGAGCTTTCTCGCCGAGGTCGAGCAGTGCGCCGGCGCCGGCTCCCGCGTCGTCTACGTCGCCACCAACGAGGAGACGCGCCTCGACGTGTACCTCGGGTCGCGGTACGACAGCGGCCGGAACCCCCTGGCCGTCCGGTCGGGACCGTCCACGATCAAAGTTCTCATCATCGGCATGTTTGCCGGCATTGTCTCGGCCTTTGCCGTCCTGTTCTTTGCCGCCAAGCTGACTGCCGCCAAGTAGCGTATAAGGGTTGGGAGGGACCCGCTTTAAATCTGTCCAGTCTCATACGATGGATACGGCCAAGCTCCTGGGTGGCCAGAGGGGGCGCGTGCACACGGGCGGTTCGCTGATCAGGGGCCGGCCAGAGTACATTCGTGGAGCGCTCGACGTAGTCGCATGGGCCCTCCACGCCACTTTTATCGGCCTTGCGTACAGAAAAGGCCCTGACAAAGTTGACACCGACGTCCTCCTCCTGGTCGTGATGAGCGCCATCACCATTTTTTTTCACTTTGTCTATTTTTTTGGAATAGTAACCCTCTCGGGAATAGTAACCCTCTCGGGAGAAGTGAGGCAAAAGTCTCAGATTGGCACCAGTGCATATCCAGACATTTTTACGTTCGGCCTCAATCAGAGAAACACACTAAAGTGGTTTGAATACTCGATCACGGCCACGCTTGGCACCCTGTCGCTCGCCTACACCTCCTCGGGCCACAACGAGGCCTCGGGACCCGTCCTTTTCTTTCTCGCCGCCGTTGCCGTGACAGAGCAGACCACGGGGTACCTCTGGGACTCGATCGATTCTTTTGAAAACATGGACTCGAGTGACCTCCGAAAATGGCCCGCGTACCGCGCATACTTTACAACATTTCTGTGCCAGGCGGCAGAATTTGTGGTTCTCGCAAATATTGTGCACACGCACGAGACTCCGGACGACCCGACGTCGCAGCTCTTGCTTCCCGGATCGTGGTATGCCTACACCATCACGTGGTCGCTGTTTGGTCTCTGGGCGGGGCTCAGGCCCCTGAATTTTAATGTCGGGAATTGGGAAATCCGCGGGCTCGACTGGCTGGACGACAACGGAGTTCAAGTCTCGGAAATTGGCTACTCGATCCTCTCGACCACCGCAAAGATCTCGCTGTTTGGCACCATCCTCCAGGAAAAGGGAATCATTGGGTAGACAAACTCTGCGAGTCCTTGAAAAGCGACTGCCACTCGGCCACGCGGCGTCGGCTCTGGCGCGCCGACACTGGGGCCACCAAAGTCTTGAAATAAAACACTTCCCGCCCCAGCATGTGCAGCGTCCCCGCAGCCCGAAGCTCGGCCAGCATTGAAGCGTGCGCCGGCGACCGGCCAATGAGCACCGCGGGGTCGACGAGCGTCCGCGCCTCTGCCAGCCCGTCGGCGGCCCGCACCCGCGACCGGTCGCCAATCGGCATCACCTCCCGCGTCCGCGGCACCTCCTGCCAGTACCGCCGGTTCTCGGCCACAAACCGCCGGAGCGCCGCGGCCGCGGCCTGCCGTGGGAGGCTGGGATCAAACGCCGCAAGCGTCTCGTAGGCCACAGGGCCGCGCAGGGTCCCGCGCGTCATCTCGTGGAGCCGCCGCGTAAAGTGCACCACGCCGCCGTCGGGTTCTACGACCACCCGAAAGTCGTCCCGTGCGGCCGTCAAAACGGCGTCGTAGGCAGCACGGGCAACCGCGCCCTTTTCCGCGTCGTCCAGGCAGCCAAAAGATACAAGCCACCCCGTGGCCGACTTTTTCGAAAGCTTTCCCATTCGCGCCAGGTGCGTCTGCAGGCGCTCGGCCAGACTGCCGGCGCACTCTGCGCACACGACGGCCCCGGGCTTGCCGCACCCCCGCACATTGCACCGCGAGAGCCTGGCCCCGTCCACCTCGCCAATGGGAACCCGGCACTCTTCACACACACGCAGGTTCGGAACACACCGCGCGTGCAGAACGCACCGCCCGCAGCCCGAAAGAACCATGGTCGCGTCGCCGTGCAGGTGGAAGGTGCACGCGGCGCAGCATCGCTCCATCCCGGATACGCGTATAAGCTGTACCGGCTCGGCCAATCACGACCCGACCCACAAACGGTGTGGATGGAACCGGGCGTTACCGTGCTCTCTTGCCAGAACATTGGAGACTCGGACACGGCGGTCAGCGTGATCGTTACGGCAACCCTCGGGATCACATACGCTGTGGCCTCGCTCTACGCGTCGCTGACCGCCCCTCCCGCCAAGAGCGCCGCATGAAATGGAAGATGTCGTGTGCCCAACAGCGGCCCGGAGTGAGGTCCTGATCCTGCTCACCTGGGTGCTTGTGGTGCTCATTCTGGCGTCACGGTCCGTCGTGTAGTCAATTCAGACTCAAATGGGTCCAGAACGCCCGTGGCGCGTCTTTCCCGGCACGCTCCGGTGGGCCGTGCTGATTGTGCTCGCCGTGGCTACCGGGCTGGCCGCCGGAGACCTCGTGCCGCAGGCAATCGGGACCCTCGGCACGGTTCTCGTGTGGCTCATTCTGTCCCCCGTCACCACGTGGAGCGGCGTCGCTTCCGTCGCCGTGTACCACGGATCGGTGTGGACACTGGCGTTTACGGGCGGGGCGCGGTGGGCAGTCTTTGGAGTATCGCTCTTTATGGCCGCAGCACAGGCGCTGAATCTGGGCGTCTGGCACTTGAAGCCAGCGCGTACCCGGTCCTCCGGGTACGCGCGGGTCAAAACCTCTACCGCGTCGCCCGAGCAGCCCGAATCCCCGCCGACTTTCGCTTCTGGTTGGACTTGAGGTTCCGCGGGTGCATCACCGGCGTCTTGCTGCTGACACGGTGCGAGGGGCGGCAGTACTCGGACTTGTCCTTTGAGTTGCCGCATGGGCGGCCCGTTTTTGTGTTCTTCCACTTTTCCGCACCCCACCGCTTCAGGTTCCGACCCGCTTTCCCCTTTCGCACATGGCCGTGCTTTTTCCGGCACGCCGCAATCGCCTGCGATGCTCTCGCACTGGGGAAAACGGCATACCGCGCCTTGACGGAATAGTAGCAACTGTCGTGCGACGGGTCGGGCATGTCCGCGTCGGTACTGGTCTGGAAACCGCGATCCTTATAGACGACGGCCTTGGCGTGTTGCCGCGCCCGACCGCGTATATCGGCGCGCGCCGACGGGGGTCACGGCAGCGGCCATGGAGGACCCCGTGTTTACAATCTGCGGATCGAGCCGCGCCGCGCCCATCGTGTGCGAGCACGTGCCGGGCTCGGTCGCCAAGCGGTACCGGTCTATAAAGTTTGTTTCGGCCGCCGCCCTCGTTGCCGAATTCAACGACCAGTGGTTCATCAAGTTTGTGCCGAATGCCAAGGGCGAGTCGGAAGAGATCGTGCTCACCGTCACGGGCGGCTCGCACGTGCCCGACCAGCCCGAGGTCACGTGCACCGGGGCGTCCAACAGCCGCGGCACTCTCATCATCACGGCGGCCACCTCAAAACTTTTGACGGGCTCGTTCTGCGTCAAGTTTCTCCAGTCAAATCCAAACGCGCACGACATTTTTGTCACCACGCGCGGATTCGAGTACCACCGCCTCATCCCAGAGCTCGTCAACCTGAAGACGCGCCGCCCCAACATCTTTCTGCGGAAGAACAAAGCCAGAGGGAAACTCATGAAAAAAGTCGGAGGCCGGAAATAGCCCGGCCCGGGCACACGGCCGAGTATTTACCCGGGGCGCGAGTCAAAGAAAGACTCGAGGACCATGGTCTTCTACGACAACACCGTCGTCACGACGTCGTGCAGTGCGTGCAGCGGTGCAAAGATGGACAGCGGCATGGGCATGGACGACGGCATGGGAACCATGATGGGCATGGACGGCGGCATGGGAATGGGGAATCTCGCGACCTCTGGCGTAGATGACGATGTTCAATCCGTCATCGAAGGAGCAGTCGGGCTCGGTGCCGATACGATTCGCGGCTCAACAATGACGGCAGTTGACTTTGCAAGAGAAATTGGCATGGCCAATCCCGTTGGAGCTGTGAATGGAGCCGTGATGAAAACGATTAAACTTTTGAACGGGAACATTCAAGACTCAATCGAAATCGTCGAAAGCACCGTAGACATCCCAAGATCTATTGCACGGGACGTGGTCATGTTTTTCAACCGAATGAACTAAACCCCCTTTTAATTAAATCTGTTACTACCATCATTTTCACCGCCGGCCTTCCGCCTCCTCCACGCTTTTGCCGCGTACCACACCGTCCAGGATCCCCCAAGCACCGACACAATCACGATGGCAACCACCGTTGCCGTGTTGGTGTCGGGCGGCGGAGGGGCCTCGGGCGGCGGGGGGGCGGGCGTCGGCGCCGGAGCAGCAACCGGCGCCGCCACGGGCGGCACAAAGTCGGCCGCCGCCACCGAGTCCATCGCCGCCGGAACGCACTGGGACGCGTCGCAGACATCGCACCCGGGGCGGTGCGCGCCGGGCGGGACCCGCACCGAAAACTCGAGCGTGCAGTTTTCCGACTCGGTCGGGTCGTACGCCGAGGCCGACTGGTTGATCGTGATCGGCACGACGCCGGGCGGCAGCAGCAGCGGGTAGTACGGAATCGTGACTGGACCGATCCGCCGGGTCTCGGGCCCACACTTGTCGGCCCGCGCGTCCGGCAGCGTCGCCACCGGATTGTACTCTTCGTCAGGAAAGCACCCAGGCGCCATTTCTACACAGTCGCACACGCCAAACAGCCGGGAGAGCCGCCGGGGCGGCTTGGCCAGCTCGGCCGTGATGTTCCTTGGCCGAAGGCACCCCGACGACGCCGTCACAGTGCCGGTCGACGGCGCGGCCTCGGGCGCAATCCTCGAATGGTAGCCCGTGTGTGCATAGCACGAGTCTGCAGAGGCAGCGCCGGTGCGCACATCAAGTCTGTCCGTCCACCAGTTCCGGTCCTGGTTTGGAAAACCGTTGGTCGCGTCATGCTGAACCCGGAATGAATCCGGCACGGCAACAATATACGTTTTGAACCCGATCGCCGAAAATGCCTTGACTCCTAGCCCGCCAAAGAGGGGCCCGCTTGTCTTTGACTCGTCTTGAAGTGTCGGCGGAACCGCAACGGCGCCAAGGCTCTTCCCATCTTCCATGTGGAAAGCGTGTGGTCCAATCTGCATGACACCATTATCTGGGATACCAGGGGCGCTGCGATAGTCAAACCGCAGCGTGCCGGGAATGCTGCAATCGGAAAACGCATATGGCGGAATGTGTCGGACATACCACGGCACCGTCAAATCGCCGACCGACGTGTCCGTCACGCACGGCACGCACTCGACACCGTTTGGAACCACGGGTGCTCCCGCAAATGCCTCGAGCGAGCCGTACTTTTTGTGCGCAGCAGCAGCACCCGCCGGTGTGGACTCGACTGGCAAAGACGCCCCCGAAAACCACGCGTTGACGTTCATGAGGCACCGCGCCGTGTACGAGTGGTGGGTTGGCAAGGCGTCTGCCGCCAGCGGCGGGCTGAAAGCGATGCTCTTTAGAACAGGAGAGGCAAACGCACTGCGGCCCACATTGGAAACAAACGTGGTTGCGGCTGGCACCGTGACGGCCGTCACCCCGGGACACTCGGAGAGGACATTTGCAGACACGTGGAGCACACCCGCCGGTACCACTGCGCGCCCTGCCCGGTGCGCCTCGGCGGCAGTGTCCGAGGGCTCGCATGGCACGCATTCGAGCGACGACAGAGCATAGTCGCGGCCGCTCGCCGCCGCATGCGCCGCATGTTGCTGGTCAGCGACGTGCGCCGGGGACGGATGGACCGACGCCGATGCGTCGGCCGACGTCCGGAACACTGGACACGCCGTGTCTTGGGAAGACGTCCGAATGAACCCAAGGCACACAAATTGTGATTCATCCACGTTGGCATTGTCACAGAAAACCCCGTCGGACAGCGCGCAGTAGCCGTACGGCGATGCAGACCGAACTGCAAAGATGTCAGTGGGGTATATGTTGACATTGTTCTCGCCCACAAGTGGCGGTGTGTCGTCAAATATGACGCTAATTATCGCTGGGTCTTGGTCAAAGACAAACGGACCAAAGCTGGAAAAGAGGGAGGTGCCGCGCGAGGCAAAGCGAACGGCGCTTAGCATGTAGCACTGCGAAAAAGCGTCCGTGCCAATCGTTTGAACGTTCCGGGGGATGGAAATTGTCACGAGCGACCCGCATCCGCTAAACGCCGAAGCGCCAATAAATGTGAGCGTGTCGGCAAAGTAGACTTCTGCGAGCGAGGAGCAGAATTCAAACGCCTCGACGCCAATATACACGACATTGTCAAGCACCGCAGTCGTCAGCCCAGACGACGAAAAAGCAGAGTTTTCAACGCTCGCCGATCGTTCAAGACCAGAAAAATCAAGTCGGCGAAGCGTCTGCACGTAAAAGAATGCACTGCTTTCAATACTTAAACGGTTGCCTCCTCCGGGTGCAAACAACAGCGTTTCAATCTGGGACGGAACAAAATGAATGCCATGGGGGCCAATGTCAACCGCCGAAAAAGCACTTTCTCCCACCACATCCACCGTGTGTTCAAAGGTGACGGCGTTTAGCGTCGACTGGAACGCAAATGCGTTTGGCGGGATGGCGGTGGCGGAAATGGTGATATTTCGTTTGCCGTGGCACGGCGTCGGTCCATCAAACGCCGTAACGGAACAGGCGACTTCAGCGGGATCGGTTGCAACGCACGCAACATAGCGCTTGGCGAGCTCAAACTGAAAATCGCGACTCGTCGTGCACCCGGATCGGCGCCCAAACGCAGAAGCCATATCCTGCGGACTCAGAGTGATTCCAATTGCAAATGTCGTAAGGCGTACAGTGTCAAGAAAGGCCGCAGAGCCCAGACTGGTCACGGTCATGGCCGGTACGTTGAAAACGGCAAGGCGCACACAGTTGAAAAATGCCCCGGCGGAAATTATAGTCAGGTGCGTCGAGGTTATCTCGACCGTTGCCAGCACAGAGCAGCTCCGAAATGCATCGACACCCACATGCGCAACACTGGCGCCAAGAGACACCACCCGGATGCCCGAATGTTCAAACGCGCTTTTCGGAACGGTCGTGAGTGCATCGCCCGTGTGAAACGTGTCCACCTGTGCGTCGTAAAAGGCACTCGGCCCCAAGGCCGTCAGACTGTTTGAAAGGGGGAAAATGCCCGAGAACGCACTCCCTGAAAACGCATTGGCGCCGATGGTCTGCGTTGCGTTTCCGCCAAGTATCTTTTCCAGTTTGGCCGTGTGTTGGAACGCAGAACTTCCAATGTGGACCACGGTACTTCCCAAATCAAGGGTCGTCAAACTGCCGGCCTCAAAAAATGCGGAAACGCCGACGGTCGTGACGGAAGACCCCGCAAATGAATAATCGTGCAGCCGAGCGCAGTTGGAAAACGCGCCCTCCTCCATGCTGGACAAAGACGCGTCGGGCTTGGCAAAAAAAGGGGGACCGGTCGAGGCGCAGACATGGCACGTATTACACACATCGGGGTCTGCGGGCCGGGCAGCAGTGGAGTAGCCAAATTTCTCCGAGTCGGGGCCCACACACGTCGGAACCGCACCGGGCTCAAAAAACGCAGTGCACCCCGTCGGCGTTGGCGACAGCAGGCACTCGTGGTTTTCGAGCAAAACGCGTTCAAGCACCGGGCAGTTTTCAAATGCCCCGTCCCGGAAGTGCGGCGCCCGGGTCATCACGATTGCAACGCGCAGGGCGGGACAGTTTGCAAAGTTGCTGGCATTAAACTCGGAGACGGTCGCAGGGACAAGGACAGTGTCGGTGTCGGCACACGCCCCGGCACAGTCGGTGCACACCCGAGCATTGGGGCACCAGGAAGATTCTATGAACGGCGTTGAAAGCAGCCGAGCCGCAGGCTCGGGGACAGCGTAGACCACGGGAAGAGTTTCTGGGGGGTTGACAAACAACGCACTGTCCGACACTGAAAACGGAAGACACATGTCGGCCGTCTCGAGGGGCGCGTTTGGGGACGCCGAGGCCGGCGGGTCAAACGTTGCACGCCGCGTGAACGAGCAGCGCGGTGCCCGCCCACACACCGCCTCAATCGTGTTGTTGACCACCGTGTCCGGGGTTCCGGCCGTCCCCACCAGCGCCGCAGAGTACCGGTTGTGCTCGAGCGCACGGCACCGCGGCGGACCGTCAAAGAGAAAGTCGCCAGGGAAGGGCGTATCTGGCTCCAGAATGTAGTGTCGACACGGCTGGCTCTGGTCGACCCACACCGAAAATACGCAGTTTTCAAGGATTGAGCACTGGCGTCCGCACGCCTCTGGGGTCTTTTGCGGCCTTCCCGTCGTCATGGCGGTTTGGTCCAGCAGGTCATTCTGGACGGCATGGCCGTACACCAACCAAGGGCCACCGCGGAAAGACGCAGACGCGTTTTCAGAGCGCACTATCCGCTTTTCGTAGTGCAAAAACGGCTCAAAGAGCGACTCTACCACCGGCTTGACACCGTCGTCGGAATGGTACACCCTGACCTGAAGGCGTGTCGCAAGCCGCGAGATTGACTCGGTCGTTACGCCGACGTCGTTGTCAAGATTGAGAACGCACAGGAACGGGCTTCCAGAGTCCCATGCGTACCCGGCGCAGATGGGGCCCACAAGGGTACATTGGTCCTCGCACGCCGCGCGGGAGAGCAGGTGGTTGGCCGTGCGCACCCGGGAAACGGGCCCATTTGCCGCCACCGATTCGGCCTTGACATAGGTGGTCGAGCATACCCTTTCTACCACGTCGCCCCGGGGAAACGAAGGAATGCGGCACAAAAAAACCACTATATCCGATAAATCAATCGTCTGGTTTTGAATGGCGTTGGGTGTGCCGGTAAAAAACTCGAACGAAGGACCGGGCGCCGCCGATGCCGACCCTTCCAGCACCGTCCCGGGGAGACACGCAAACCCCTGTACTGTCGTGTTTTCCCGGCACACGCTCCCAGAGGACGTAGACGACGGTCGAAAAAACGGCACAATATCGCCCGTGGTTGCGTCCCGGAAACATCCAATTGCGTCGGTATTGGCGGGGTCGGAAACGACATGGTCTGCAAACTCGTCGCGCGCCACAGAGGCGCACTCGGTCAGCTCGGAATAGGCATCGTCGCTCGTCCCGGGCGCGGTGGTGCCATCAAGGGCGGTGTTGTGCCGCCACTTGAGCACATGCGACGGACTCGAGCACCCAAACCGAATGTCGGTGAAAACGTTGCCGGGCACTCGAGCAGGGGGCACCGGGAGGGTCGCGTTCTGTGCAATGCCACCAGTCAAAAGCAAAGCGGCCTTCAAAAGCTGCGCCGCCAACTCGGTACTCTTAAAAAAATCCGTGCTTTCTTCGGGCGTGTCGGCCTCGCTCCGGCAATCTCGATACGCAAGCGGGTCGGCGATATCGGTACTCGCCCCTGACACAACGGCCACCATGGTGTCGTTTGCCGTTTGGATGGCCGTTTGGAGCCTTGAAACCTCGTCTGCAAGACGTGGCACACATCCCGCTTCCACAAGGGACGAAAACCCACCATGCGGCCCCCAGCAGCCCAAAAAGTGCAGAAAATGGAAATTTACCCGGCACACAGACGAAAACGCGTCCGGAAGCTGGCCGTGCTTTCGGCACGCGGCATTTGTGTCGGGGCAAATCACGTTGGCCGCAACCAGGCCACATTCCGACGTGGAGAAACGCGGCACCGTGCACCCTTGGTCCAATTCAGCCTCGGGCCGCAATTTTCCGAACACATCAAAAAAGGGATTGGTGGTTGCCACAGCACTCCCAGCCAAAACCGCCCCAACCAAAAACATGCCACACGCAACACGCGTGCGCTTTTGGCCCTCGCCCATTTTTAAAAAAAAATGGTCGACCCAAGTGGCAACCACGCTGCACGCGATCTGCACTTTTCACCGAGTCGTCGTTATATCTGCGACACACAACAGGAGACATACGGCGCAGCCCATGCCACCCGCCAATTCGGCCCAACCGCCGTGGCCATGGTTGCAGGGCGTGCAGACTGGGATGTCTTCCCTCCTTTTGCCAAACCCCGCTGCTCCGCAACCGGGAACGGGGGCAGAGTCGACCCTGGTAGACGTCGCCGTTATCGGCACCGGAAAATACCAGGCGCGCCCCAAGCGCGACGGGCGCTGGCTGGTCTACCTCGCTGCCGCAGTCTTGGGATTTTTGATACTCGGGCTGTCCGGCGCCCAGCCCGGGCGCACGACCAGAACCGTGCGCCGAAACTCGGAACCCCACGTCCGCGTCTCAATGGTGCCCCCAGAAATAGACTGCGTCCGCGTTATATCGTCGCCAAACTCGACCGTGGTCGACGGCGCCGTCGACGAGCTGGACCGCGTCGGCTTTTTTGGCACAGTGTCGGTCCAGAGAGCCGTCCTGGACCCCAAAAATCACAAGAGGGGCTGCTTTAAGGCGCACCGGGCCGCCCACATCTGGGCGGTCGAATCGGGCTGCACCTACACCCTGGTGGTCGAAGACGACGTCGTTTTTGCCGACAGCATGGGCGCCGCGTGGGCAGACATTGGAACGCTGCTCCGGTCCGGCAGGCCGGCAGACTCGGTATGGCTCGGCTATGTCGGGATCAGGATTGATTCAATGGCGGATTTTCCGGGCATTGTCGCGCTCCAAAAGCCCATGCTGGCGCACGCCGTCGTGTTTTCCGCCGAAACGTCCCGCCGTATTGTCGGGCTACCGCCGTGGCGCCCACAAAACTTGTCTATTCTGGAAGCGTACGACGTGGCCCTCTGGCACACAAACGCGACCCGCACCGGCGCCACCTACGGCGTGTGGCCCCCGGTCGCGGCCCAGCTCCCAAGCCGATCCGACTCGTACTCGCTCGACAAGAATGTGTTCCAGGACTGGGTCAAGGGGTTTGGGGGCATGAGGGTGTTCGGACTGGCGGCCTCGGGGCGCTGCTCTCCAATTTACCAGCTCTCAAACTTTATGGCCAGCGTTCTCAGCCCGTTTGCATCGTTTACGCCAGACGCCCAGTCGCTCAACAAAGCATACACGTGCGACTCGGTAGAAGACCTTTCGGGCACATAGCGTGGTTTATGAAAACGTAGAGTATATCTACCGCAGTCGGCCCATTTTTCGCGCAAGCCGGAAATCAGCGCCGTTGACCCGCCCGTCCCGATTCACATCACCAGGGAATCGCCCCTTGTCCTTTCGGGAGGACTTTCCAGCCTTTCCACGGGACCCGCCTTTGGACTTTTTGGACACGGCAATCGCCGCCTGCTGCGCCCGAGAGCTCGAGTATTTTCCCATGCTGTAGGATCAATCTGCACTTTGGGTTACGGGTGCCTAAATACCACGTGGCACGCTGGCCACGGCACACCGCTGTCCCCATTCTTTACCAAAATAAAAGCTATATGAAAAGGTTCCGCTTGACGTCGTCACTGGGTCTGTCAGAACCGGCACCGGCGTTCGTGCCCCACCGGAGATCCGCCACAATAATGGCAATCATGGCGGCGTCTGCGTATGACTGGAGCGCGAGGATGGCCCCCGCCCATGCCTGTTTTGCCGTGTTCTCGGACGCCGCCGCAAAGACGGCCGCCTGCGCCAGAGTGGCGGCGGCGCCCGACCCAATCGTGAACATGGCATACAGGGGCCTCCGGCCCCTGTTTTCCGGGTGCGCCTCGCCCGCGGTGAAAACCAGCGTGGCAACGTGGAAAGCAAAGACAAACGTGGCAACTGCCGACTCGCCGCCATACCCAAGCGCGTCGTCGCCCCCGTTCCCACCAAAGGCCTGGACGGTGACCAGCACCGTCACGGCAATGCCAAGCGCGGCGCCAATCCAGGCGGTGCCGACGGCACCCGTGTCGCCGCGGGCCTTGGCCAAACTCGGAAACAGCTTGTCAAGGAGGGTCTTCATGGCGTGGTGTGGGACACAAAAGACCCACCCCGCCTTGACCCACCCCGCCTTGTCCGGTGGCAAAGACATGTTTTATAACAAGACCCGGCCGCCTGTGGCACCGCTTTCAGCAGCTCGTCCGTTGCCCCCGCCGGATCCACAGGGATCCGGTCCTTACTGGCGGCCGTTAAACCACCGGACGGCCCGCTGAATCGTCTGGTGCAGCTCGATGGTGGCACTGATCCCCTCAACGCCAAGGGGAGGGGGCGCAGCGCTCTCGTAGTACGCATAGTCGGACCCCCCCACGCAAGCCCGGCCCTCCATCTGGAGCATCGAGAAATCCATCATGTACATCGAAAGCACGTGGAGCGTCGAGCGGCCCTGCGCAATCAGAACAATCTTGTCCCTTGGCGGCCCAAAGGCCAGGTCAATTGAATTGTTGACCGCGGCCACCTTTTCCGCAATCTGGATCGCCTCGGAGGACGGTGACACCGCCACAAACATGCCGTCCGGCACAGTGGGATACTCAGCCACAATCCCGTTCAGAGCGTCGGCCCACGCCTCCCGCTCGCGGATTCCGGGGCCCACAGTCACCGGGATCCGCGTCGACGCCGGGATCCCGTCCGTGTTCCAGTCGGGAAACTCGTCCGACATCCAGTCCGTAACCGCCGTCAGGTGAATCTGCTCCCGAATGGGGCGGGCCTCGAGGCCGGCCAACTTCGTCCGCGCTGCAACGCCGCCGGAAAACGTTGGACCGGAAGACTCGTCAGAACGCGTCTCGGTAAAGTACGCCCGCGGCGACTCGTGGCGCCGCCCGACGTACTGCGACTTCCACGGCACGCCGGCGGCCTCGGCGCACAGCACAGAGTGCACAAAGGGGCGAACGCACTCTTCGGCGACGGTCGACCCTTCCTTTGACAGGCACCCGATCACCGCGTTCACAAAGTCGGCGGAAGTCGGCCACACCAGAGAGAGCTGGTGCGGCGGCGCACCGCCGTTCCGGAGCGGAACCACGCCGTCCATCGCGAGCATCCCGGCAGCCGTGAGCTTTTCGCGCGTGGCTTCGTTGACAAGGCCGGGCTTATTCGTCATGTCGCCCAAAATGACGGAGGCGAGCCCGCAGTGGACGAGGATCGTGTCGACGGAGAGCCCGCCGTGGACCGCGATCGTGTCGGCAAACGACCTCGCCGGAAACTCGGACATTGCGCGGGCGGGAGCAGGAGCGGGGGCGGGAGCGGGAGCGGGATCTGTTTCGTCGGACATGATTGCCGCCTCAGACTCACTGGGGTTGTGCTCTCTCCCGCACGACCCCGCCCGGCCGTCTGTGCCCGCCCCAAGCATCTAAAAATAAAAAAACTGGAAATTAAATTTATCTCCGCTCTGTGCGTGACATTTTCTACTTATGTTGGAGAGGTGGTTTATTTCAACCATTTCCAAGCTGTGGTCGAACTGTCCTCGGGGTCGAAAGGAGGCACGGTGGTGTGTAGGCCGGCAATTCCGCGCCGAACAATGTACGCAAGATGCGTCCGTGGGTCCCAATCCGATTTCAGACCTGGGTCAACGTCAATGGCACGCATGTGCGGGTTGTGCCGCGCGTAATACGAGCACGCGTCTCGCTTTGTCCGAAAATGGGCATCCATGTACCCAACGTGTGTGAACTTGGCCGTGGGGTTGTCTTGCGGCACCCCTCGTTCGTGAAAGCACACCACCTCAAGCATCCAGCCAATGTCCGACATGGTTGCCGCCTCAGACTCACCGGAATTGTGCCCTCTCCCGCACGACCCCGCCCGGCCGTCTGTGCCCGCCCCAAGCATCTAAAAATAAAAAAACTGGAAATTAAATTTATCTCCGCTGCCGGTGTGGGCACGGGCCGCCGCCCTACTCGGAAGAGGCCGCGGGGCCCGCCGCGCCCGACTCTGCGGGGTCGCACGCGGCAAGCGCCGCCTCCTCGAGCACGATCGTCTTGTCCTCCAGCCGCTTCTCGGCCTCTACCTCGTAGCAGCGGCACAGGACGTCGGCCCGCTCCATCAGGTCTGCGTTCGAGAGCGGATGGGGCCGCGTCTTGAACGCATCAACGTCCCTCTGCAGCTCGGCAATCCGGCAGGCGAGCACCTGGCTCGCCCGAGTCCGCTTCCCGATCGCAGCCCGCAGCCGGTCGGCCCGGCGCAGAGACGAGCGCGGCACGGTCTCGGTCAAGATCACGGTCATGGTGGTTGTGCTCTCCAATTCCCGCATCTGCCGCCGCACGCCGCACCACAACATTTTATTTTTGAAGATTTTATATTTTTGATCTTCAGGGCTACACCATCGCCCGGTAGTTTGCCTCGATCGAGGCCGCATACACGCCAAGCCCAACCGCGAGGATTGTCCGCGCCACTCGGAGAACACCCGTGCCGATCGTGGATGCCCACGGCAGCGTCTCGCAGTGGCTCGCCGCCGGCGTCGCGCCACTCTGCCGGAGGCAGGTCGCATTGTGCCCGAGCGGGCTCTGCGGACAAATGCCGCGGGAGCCGAGCAGCATGTACGACTCGTCCGCGTAGCACCCGTACGCGTCCCGGATCTCGGGGACGGAAAAGGCGTACCCGAGCACGATCGAAGCAGACACGACCGTGACAATCATCTGGAACATCCAGAGGTACCGCGGCCCCGACTCGCGCCCCGCGAGGTACGGAAACCCCGCCAGGAAATTCACAAGCGACACGTACCCGACGGCATAGATCAGGCCGGGGTGCCGCGGCGAAAAGTTTCGCACGACGGTCAGCGCCGGAATCTCCCGCAGCTCGACGTACTGTACCCCGTAGAAGAGGAGCGCAATCCCGCCCGTGACCCACGCCGACGTGACCACCCCATACCCCAGAACAATGTACAGCGTCGCCACGACCGCCGCGATCCGGAGCGCCCACAGCCCCGATATCAGCTCAATCTTTCCGGCAAGCTCGGCCTGTGGGTCGTCGCGGCCTTTGCTCGCCCCGTGTTCTTGGAGCTCCGTTATAAGCGCGAGGTCGCCGAGTCCGGTAAGGCAGTTGATCTCGGACCGGAACACGTGCCGCGTGAGCGCGCCCCACGTCGTCTCGGACCCCATCCCGGCGGCTCCTTTTTTGCCGGGCCCCCTTCTTTATAGATTCGGGCAGGAGGAATCGGAATGGCGCTGCCAATCGTCCGCGCCTGGAGCGGGCTGGATTTTGAGGGAGGAGAATTTGATGTACGGTCAGAAGCAACAGGAGTACAAAAAGTCTCACTTGAAAGTGTTTTAAGCAACGATTTCAATAAAATATTTCAATCGATACAAAAGATTTATTTCAGATGGGACCCGAGACAAGATAATTCACCAGACCCAAGTGAGGCAGAACTGGATGCATTGGGACTAACCGGGGGCCTTCCATTCAATACAGGGTATGAAGACGGATTTTTTTTGGCCAGTTCGAATCCAACATTTTCTATACCGTACAACATAGAAGACATGAAAAAACTCCTTGGGGCGTACAAAGGAAGAAAGGGGGTCACGTTTACTGTAGGCCCGGCAACAGACGATAGTGAGATTGAGTATACTAACTTTTTAGTCGAGTTTAATGCCATTGAAAAGAAACTGGGAGCACCAGGAGAAAAAAGATTTGATATTTATGAATTGTTGGGGGAGCCGGCTTCGGCTCCGGCTCCGGCTCCGGCTCCGGCTCCGGCTCCGGCATCGGGTCCCGCTGCCGACAATAATGTTAAGCATCGGTTTGTGGCGTATTTCAAATACATGCCAACCTTTGGCAAAACAGACGAAATGCTCAAAGGAAAGCTCGTGTCCGAGCTGGCAGCGTCGCAGATCCTCGACGACGCCGCCATTTCTAGCATCGATGTCAAGGACGCCGCATACAGACTGGCTGCCTACGCAAAACGGGCGGGACAAACACAGCCCGAACAATACGATTCGCTTTCCAGGATAGTCGAAGATTTGGCAGCACAATTCAAACCGGACGAAGGCGCCGCCCCTCCTGATGTTAACATTGCCGCGGCAAATGCCGTCCGTCGGGCTCTGATCGACAAGAAAATGATTCCAATACGCAACATGCTCATGGCCAAGGAAGACCAAGAGGCGGCAGGAAAACCGACTGATATCGATGCACCAACCCAAGAGTTTGAAAGAGACTCGGCCGCAGACATGTGCACGGTGGAAATGGTCAAAAAAAAATTCCGAGAAATGGTATACACAACCGCGGGTGCTCTTTTTAGCACGGCAAGCGATGCAACTCGAATTGTTGGAAACGTGTCGTCGTTTGACGCAGAACCTGAACCAGGACTGATTTCGCTCGGGGCGATTGTTTACGCGGGAAAAACGGAAAACTTTGTTACTTCAGGGAAACTTCCCGGCGACGATGCAGATCGTCGGGCACGGCCGGAATCCGCAGTTTCCGCCGTCAAAGAGATCCTGCTCAATAATTCCATCCCAATCAACTACGCACTTCTTGTGTCCCGAATCGAACAAGTGTTTAAGACGAGCCTTGAAAACAGTATTGAACGCATCAACAAATACGCCATTTCGACTTTGGCGCGCGTCGAACACGCACGGGAGATTGACCTCTCGTACACCCCGCCGACTGTGTACTACGGAACAGACAGCGAATCAGAGTATTTCGGCACAGGAAGCAATGTGACGATGATCACCGACTGTGCATTTATTGCGGCTCGGGTACTCAACTCTCTTTATGAGGATGGGGCGTTTGTGCAAAACATATCACCAGTACCCACCGTTGATGGCGTAGAGGGGTACTGGGACGCAAAATTTACTCTAAGGGGCCGAACTGCGGGCGATGACGTTGAAACTATTATCAACGAACTTACCGCTCAAGTCGACAACTCGTATACGGGACACTGTACCGTACGAACGGCAGACATGGGCAGGATTCTGGGCGGAAGTCTGGTGAACAAAGCTCTGAAAGAGGCCATTGAAACCCAGGCATTCGATAACGGATACAGATCGATCCCATATCTTTCTAATCCAAATGCATATTTACCATTCGAAGCTGGCGCCGAAACAAAATTCTACCACCAAATATGGAAACACGAGCTCGGAAACCACGCCGTCGCCCAGGGCGGCGCGCGCCTCGAAGAGTCGCACATGATGGTCCCGTTTCTCGTCCGAGCCACATCCGACTCGGAGCACGTGGTCCCGACCCTCTGCGCGTTTGACGACTGGATCGGGCCAACCGAAATGTACGAGAGGATCGAGCAGTCCGCGCTAATGGAGATTGAAAACTACGCACAGAGCAGGCCAACAGTCAAGTACGCAAAGGGGGGAAGGGGAAGAACCCTCAGAGACATTGGCACGATGATAAAAACAGCGGAGGATTCCGTCGACCCAATCAACATGCTGAAAATCATCATGTCCGTGGAACAGGGGCACCGCGACAAGGCAGCAACGTGCTGCGCCATGCTCATGACGGCCGTCCACTCCCATTCTACGTTTTCGGAAGAAGTCAAAAAGGGAGGGCTGGCCCGGCAGAGGGCATCGGAAACAAAAGTGAGGGAACTCGCCGCGCGGATAGGAAATCTCCCATTAGCATGACAGGATAACCAATTTTAAATGAATACATCCGCTGTCTAGGCAGCAAACTTTGCTGCACCCCACCCCGAAATTTCCGACAGGGTGATAAGAACAACATATGCTGTAAGATCACCTGTCTTTACGGTGGAAACTGCGCTGTCCACTCCGATTTGGTCCGAATCGCCAATTTTCACAAGCCCTGGTCTAGGTCCAGGTCCAGCAAAGACACGTTTAATTGGACCAAAAAATGTTCCACCTGCTTTCTTCACCCGCACATACCTCGCGGCCAAAAGCACCATAAATTGTACAACACGCGCAATTTTTGATGGAAGTGAAAATTGTCTCTTGAATAGAGTCTTGTCGGCAATATTGTCGTTGACAACCATGGCGTTGACAACGTCAATCGTTTTGCTCTTGGAGGGTCCAATCGCGCCAATCTTGACAAGATCAGTCTGAATGAACCTCCAGCTACCCAGAATTATTTTCAAATTCGCCTGTACAGATTGACTGCCCCCGGGGGGAATGTTGTCTGGTTTTGTAGTTTTGAATCCCTTATTAACTTTGGAAATCACATCCGCCTCCGTCTTACGTTTCAAGTAAGGGACTTGTAAATCAAAAAGATACAGCATCTTGTAGACGTACGCATTATACAGGTTGGGCTTTCTCTCGCCATGGCCATTCATGGGAAAAAGATTAAGCTGAACTGAAAACGGCGATTCCGCCGCTTTCCTTTTAACAGAGGTTATGCTGTCATCCTGAAGGACCAAGTCAGAAACATTAAAAACGTAAACCATAGTATCTGCGTTCAGCACGTGTTCAAGGCACGTCGTCTTTTGGAGCAGTATGTCCGTCACGCTTGAAAAATCATAGATGGCCAGCAATTCGTTGAATATCTTTTCTTCAATAGATAGCATTTTGACCGCGACGGTAGAAAACTTACTTTTTGAAAATATTTCCCGAAAAAAGGCCCGCATCAGCCCAATATCAGAGTCCGATTCAGGACTGGTTCCTCGAGTCGCCACTTGGACCAGCTTTTTACCAAACTTGATTCGTATCGCCCGCATCTCCGCCGCACTCGTTTCAGATGTCATTTCAGCAACGTTTAAGTCAGAAAGTGGCGCAAATTTCTGAATGACATAATAGAAAAACCCAACCAAACCAAGCGACATCACACTCTCGGTAATTTTCCAGATGGGAAGTTCTCCTTCCGGTGTATAGTTTTGACTTCCAAAATTGGGATCAAAATAAGAAAACCCACGAGTGGAATTCAGTTTTTTAAGCGCATTTTTCACAGACACCCCAGAGGCCATATCTCTGTCTGCGGTAAACACTTGGACAACGGCGGTAAGCGAAAGTTCACCTGTGTACATTCGGAAAGCGCCCAGTGCAATGGTCAAAAGCGGCAGCGTACGCGAAACGTACAGAAGAGAGGAGCGGAATCGCAGAGATGTCTCCCCTGAAATAAGCCCGGTACTTTCCAGTGCGTAGAGCAACTTCTCGCCAAAAAACGGAAGGGCCTTTACAAACTCTCCAGCGGCAAACACGGCGTTCTCAACCAGAACGCCCTGATTTACGTCGTCCTCGAGATAGTCATAATTTGTCTCTGCAAATTTCTTTGCATCCAGAGCGTATTTCATACCTTGAAACCATCCCGAAACATAGTACTGAATACCACCAACGGCTGTTCCTGCAGCAAGACCAGCAAGAGGACCATAAAGCAGCGTTGTAGAAGAGGCAGCAGCCTCGGGACCCCCCGCAGCCGAAAGTCCTACAGCTGCCGCATTGGCCATTTCATTTGGTCTGCTGCTGGCTGCTCTTTCTTTGGCGGCATCCACGCCCAATTTTCCAAGCATCTGGCTAGTTTGTGCCAAAACCTTTTTTGCGTTTTTCACCGACAATCCTGGAATCATAGTTGCCGTAGATGACCCACTTGGAGCCGCCAACTCTCTGCGATTGATAAACTTCCAATTTGATACAGAAAAAATCATTCCAAAAATTAACCCTGTCATTGCGGAAGTAAAAGGGCCGTAAAAATTATATTGGACTGATCCATTAACGCCTTCTGTCACTTTCTCAGGTCCAGTCACATAGAGTGACCTTGCATGCCTTCCATCAATACCATTTATCGAAGTTTTCACGGCCGAAAGAATTTGTTGCACTCCCGTTCCTGCACAGTACAATCCCGTTGCAACAATCACTAAAAACAACGACGTCACAATATTCTTGGGAATCTTGTGGCCAAAGAAAATTAGAATTGGAATAATGACCCCAAACATAAGAAACTCGGGGTCATCCTGGATTGTAGCTGCAGCCTCCCCAGCAGCCTTGCCAGCAGCCTCGCCAGCAGCTTCAAGAAGTTCGGCCAACCCACCAGTATCAAGGCGTCCACCTGGATCAACAGAACCAAGTCGAGGTGGTTCCGATAGAGCTCGTCGTGGGGGACGCTCGACAATCTCTTTTGTATAGTCAAAGAATGTCCCAGACGCTTGTTTTGGCGGGATACTCTCGCCAGATAAGGTGCGAAGAGCACGAGAGAATGCGGGAACAACTGCTGGAGACCACGCTTTCGAACAAAGCGCATACGAGAGAAACTGAATAGAAGCATCGAGACCAGAGTTGAATCTGACTTTTGTAGCGGATGGCACTTTCAAATCCTCCACGTATCTGCCCCAGACGGACTCTGCATCAACAACATCTTTCCCAAGGTCCGTTGAAGACAGCACCGGATCCTTCGCTATGTAGTACAGCACAGAAATCAAGGAATACGGTGCAGAGTTTGCCTCGTCAGGAAACAACTTTCTGGAAACGTGCCAATCAAACACCGCCAATTCGTGGTCAATGACTGGGCCAAGACGAAAGCACGAATCGTCATCGATTGTTTGCGCAATCCCAAACTTGCTCACAAAAGCCATAGGAAGATCGTCGGGCCTGTAGCTTCCAACACGGGTAAACGTGTACGTGCTCTCGGCAAACAAAAGTACAGAGGAAACCGACGAAAGAAACTCTGCTTTGGTCTCTGCAGATGGAGACTCAATCACCCGCCGAGCGGTTTGGATCAAGGTCAAAAGAGCCTTTTTGACCGAATAGGCCTGATCGGGCCTAATGCACACCGACTGGCGAGCAAGCTCGTACCCACATCGCACAAGCTGAAAACACACATCAGCAGAATCTTTTTGGACTTTTTGGACAACGAACGCGTTTCTGAGGGTTCTTAATCGCTGTGGACCAATGCAGTATACCGGGGCGGGATGGCCAGTCACGACAATTTTCTTGAGAAGAATCTCCAGATCCGGTTTTCCAGTCGAAAGAACGGAAAAGGTTTTGACACATGCATCATACGAGTTCATCTTGGGCACAGTAGCCGTGGCAATCTCTTCCCACAAATCGGCGGAAGCCGGGGTGCCGGGAAGCGTTCCTGCAAAAATAAACCGATAAAAGCCCCGGATGAGTTCTTCGGACGGTAAATTGGCACCAGAAACCGTAAAGTCGGTCCGGCACGGGAAGAGAGCAAAGTCCGACAGAAATCCGCACCGTGTCAGCTTAAACTCGGTCTCAAATGTCTTCAAAATGCCAACAACCTCCGCTGCTATGCCGCTGTCCCGACTGCTGCACCGCTCTTCGGCAACGGATAGGTGGACGCCAAAACAGAAAAGGGCCCATTGCTGACCCACGTCCGAAACAGCAGTCCGGGTCTTTTCATACCATGTAGCAATATCCATGTCAAAGTGACTGGAAACTGCTGTTATAAGTGGTACGCCGGCGTCTTTATATCACTTCCATACAATCAATGTTCGCAGACTGGACGGATACCAATGGGTTCCTCGATCCAAAGATGTCGACTCGCCCATTGACTGGCACCCAAAGAGAAAGAGACGAACTAAAACAAAGATTGTTTAAGGCAGGAACACCCGCGGAATGGTCAACCGGGTACTTGACGACCATCCTAAACTGGGGCTCTGGAGCCAGGCTGGTGAATGGCCACGCGGCACCAGAATACGAGCTGAATCCATCCTATAACAAGATTGGCATTCCATTCTATTTTGACAATCTGAGAACGTACGGGACAAGAACGCAGGTGACCAGTACACTGAGCGGCACACCGTCAAACGCCGCATCAAACGCATGGCAGGACATTGGAGACTTTGTCACACGCGTGGCAGACTCTGAAAACGGCGTCCCAAAAGCCACGGTCTGCGCTGCAGATCAAAACAGCATTGTCGTGTTCTCTCTAGATAGAACTGCACAAGGAACTGTTGTGGCCGTTGAGAAAAAGAGTGCCCTTTCTGCCATGAAATCAAAGTTGGCCGACGACATGCTTGCCGGGAAGTCAATATTTTTTGTCGGAGAGTTTGGCAGATACACTACAGACGCAATCGAAGAAGACGTGGACCTTGGAGGAGAGCAGTTTTTTGTGCCAGAAAAACTTGAAGAATTCAAAATTGACATAGAATACGTGTATTCGGCAACAAACGTAATTAGATTGAACGATTGGGCAATGGCAAGACTCGACTCGGATTGGGGCCCGGCAAGACGCAATCCAGCGCTGACTCCGAATCAGGCTCGGGCGCAGGCCGTGAGGTTTCAAAAGCACATTGAAAAAATGAAGGATGTTCTCGCGGCGATGGCACGTAACAGTGCCATCAACGCAAACAAGATCTACGTCGGCTCGGCATGAACCGTATAAGATTACTAAAGATTTAAACACACGGGGCGGCCGTAGGAATGGCAGCCCACCCGGGACCCGCAGGGCAGAAACGGTGGAGGCCGCCCCCATTTCACAGGTTCAGGCAGGTCGCAGCAGACATCTGGATCGCAGACAGGCCGCTCGCAGCAGTCATGGCGCTCGCAGCGGACGACGCAAACAACACTTCAGAGGAGACACGGAAACTCTACGCAGTCTGGAGAAAACGCGCGCACCAGGCACCATCGTCGTTCCAGGCATTCGAGGGCGCGCTGAAACGTCTCACGTGCTGCCCAGAACACAACACGGACGGCGTCCAGCTCGGAACCCTCCCGGAAAGAGCATGGCGGAAAGACACAAAGGCACAGACGCACGCTCAATACCACCCGTCTCCCACCGGAAGAAGCAGATCCTCTGGNTCCCGGCTCGGNNNCCGGCTCGGCGTCCGGCTCGGCGTCCGGCTCGGCGTCCGGCTCGGCGTCCGGCTCGGATCCCGGCTCGGCTCCCGGCTCGGCGTCCGGCTCGGATCTGAACCCGGCTCCCAGCTTCAACCCTCGTGACCGGCCAGATCCGCCGCTCGAGTCGTCGCCAAGATCCGCGGCCCAAAAGTAGTACAGCGATACATACAGAAGACACGGCGCAACAGGGCTCGTCCCGGGAACAGTCCCAACAGAAACGCACGCGATTGAGCCAACAAGGAACACAGACGTCGACTCGGTTAAACCCGACCAAAACACGCCAGACCGGCGGCCAAGATCGGCATACCGCACAAAAAGCGATAGAAGAAACAGGGAGGTAAACACAATAAAAAGAACATACGCCGCCTCGCTCTCTGTTAGCGTCGGCGTCGCCACGCAGGCGCCAATAACGCCAGGAACAGTCCCAAACAGAGTCGTCTCAGCAACTCGCGTCCCAAACTCGTTCGAAGCCCCAAGGCGGGATTTGGAAAACACCCGGTACGTGTCAAACACAATAATGGCACCGGCAAGAAGTGAAAACGTAAGAATCTCAGCAAGCATGGCGGAAAATTCCCCCGAGTGCGCAGCGTACCCGTACCCAGATCATATCTATATACACACACAGGCCAATACAAAAAACTGGAACCCTCGGCGCAGAGGAGTAAAGAACGGGGGAGCGGCCGGGAGCGGCCGGCCCGGGAAGGGAAGGAAA
>JGI25127J35165_1000089_pt1 | contig 42421 bp, 49 predicted proteins | sample ETNvirenome_2_30_FD_35165 | JGI IMG/M metagenome (IMG submission 35165) | reverse complement strand
AATAATATCTATTGGATATTTAGTAGGGGTGGGATAGAACACGAAATATATAAGGCAGTTATTAAAAAAAAGGACTATACCCTTAAACACTTTAAAAGAGATTTCGTACATTTGCTACATGACCGAGCAGCAGATTCAAAGTAAAAGAATAAAAGAGTTAGAGGCGGAAGGTTATTATGTTATCAAGTTAATCAAGACCAATAAGAATGGTATCCCAGACTTGCTAGCTATCCCTCCTAACTGTGAGGTATTATTTTCAGAAATAAAAAAAGATAATGGGAAAGTTTCCCGCTTACAAGAATATAGATTAAAAGAACTAGAAAAACATGGATGTAAAACAGAAGTATACAACGGAGTTATTTGATGTAACAGATGATTTTGTAGATGGACTACAAGAATTAGATATAAGAACAGGAATAAAAATTGCAAAATTTATTAACGAGAACCTAGGTAAAGTAAAGACTAACGAACTAGTTTCTACAGTATTAGGTGGTGTTGTTATGAATGACCAGGATGAACCAATCACTTTTGCATTAGAGGTTATAAAAGATACCTCGTCTCAACCATTACTATCGGATATACAGTTGGTAGATATGGATGAGTTTTTAGATTTACTTAACTTAAATAAAAAAACAAATGGATTCAATCAAGGTAAGGACAGTTAAATATATTGTCGGTAAAAAATTAAACTTAGATTTAAATAAAACAAGTCGTAAGTTTGAATATGTAAAGGCACGAATGATGTGTTATAAAATTTTACGAGAGCAGTGTAACTTTTCCTTAGCAGACATAGGAAGATACTTTAAAAAAAATCATGCTACAGTTTTACATTCCTTAAAAGAATTTGAAGCAGTATGTATCTACGATAAAAAGTTTAAGGAAGACTATGAGTCGGTCGAGAAAATGTGGTGTGACCCAGAGCGTGAAGAGACGGGAGGAATAAGCACTGTATTTAAGCTTGATATTAACGATGCATTAAAAAAATTAAACATGGAATGTGCTTATTTATCTAATGCTGTAGAGAGAATGATGCACAACATGAACGACCTTCATGAAGAAATAAAAGAAAAATATTTGGAATTAGAAAAAAAATAATTACTTTTAGCTATTACTTTCTGTAAGTGATTCATAATTGGTTAAAGGTTGTCTGACTGTTTAAACTTGGGAGAGTGGGTTAGGCAACCTTTTTTAAAGAACAATGGACTGTAGATATAACATAGAAGATATAGAAAAGATACTAGGGTTTACCACTTGGTCTGACAAGAAAAAGATTGATGCCCTTTTACATATTGATTGTAATATGTATGCCAACCTTGGTTCAGATTCTTTAATGAAAGAAAAAAAAGAAACCAAACAACAATCCAAAAAAATATACAAAGCAATAAAAGAAATTAATGTAGAGATGGGTAAGTCCCTTCTGCAAGCAATTGATGTGTAATGTCAAGAGTAGCAACCGAAGATATAGAGATGATTGCACATGTAGAGTTTATATGTAGCAACATCCACGACTTCGGAGATAATCTTTACGAAGACCTAATGGATAGGAACCATGACCAGGCAAAGCATAAAGCTAAGGAGTTGATAGAGGTATTGAATGATTTAATACAGTCGCTTACTGAAGACATCTAATGCCTTACAAAAACAAGGAAGACCAGGCGGCTGCATCTAAGCGGCATTACGAGGCTAACAAAGCCAAGATAATAGCTAGGTCTAGTAGATGGTCTAAGAAACAAAGAAAAAAGAATAGAGAGTTTATAAAAGAATACAAGAGCAACCACCCTTGCGTGGACTGTGGAGAGACTAACCCATTGGTATTAGACTTCGACCACGTGAGAGGGGAAAAGAAAAGAAATATATCAGACATGGCACATGCGTGCTGCTCTATCAATACTATTATAAAAGAGATGGAGAAGTGTGATATACGATGCTCTAACTGTCACAGAATAGCAACATATAATAGAAAGAACAATGGATAAAGAAATGTTAATGGAAGAGCTAACAGATAACGAGTGCCTGGTAGCGGATGGATTTGATAGTGCCTTGATAGGTATAAGCGAAGGCATGAACCCTGTAGCAATATACGATGTTGATAAATGTATACAGGTGCTTATGGAAGATGAAGGCATGACAGATGAAGAAGCCTTAGATTATTTTTATTATAATACCGTAGGTGCATATGTAGGAGAAAAGACTCCACTGTTTATACGTATAATTGAAGAATAAATTATTATCTCTCTATAAATTCTTCTTCCTCAAATTCTACATCATCAAACTCTAATGACCTATCTTCTTCTATAAATTCTTGCTCTTCAAATTCCATTCCTTCATCGTCCCCCGAATCTTTATCCTTTTTAGATTTCTTCTTGTCTTTCTTTTTATCATCAAATTTTCTTTTACCTTCCTCCGGTCTACCCGAATAAGGTGTACCCAATGCATCATACGAATCTTCTGTCGTACCCTCTCCAATAGCCATGTTCCATAACGCTATAAGCGGGTCGATTTTCATTTGCAGTATTACATCGGCTATACTTTTAACAAAAGCTAAAGGTGTAGAGAATCTTTTAAAGTCTCTCTTCACCTGATAGTATGCACTGTTAATAGGGTTAACTGCCCCACCTTTCTTAAACCATTGAGGTTTATATTTTTCTCCTTTAAACATAGCTATAAGCCTACCATGTGTATCATACTCTTCAGCGAATGACCCTACCACCGGAAGGCGATATAGAATAGACTGAAGTAATAAAGCTTTATATATTTCTTCCCAAAATTTTTCTCTATCTTCATCATCCCCGAATAATAATCCAGCACTACCCGAAAACACAAACAACGCATTAGCTAATGCGGCATTAGTATAAACGCTTCTTACATCTTTCCCCCTTGGTATTTTTTTATTACCTATCGAGTCCATAATATTTTTCATACCAGACATAACCTTATTAATCTGAAGATATATAGTACTACCAAACATCGTTATAAATCCTACCCATGGATTTTTTGATAATTGTATCGGTGTTTTTTCTGTATCTCTTCGTGTCTGCTGTGTGGGATTATAGTTATTAAAAAGTTCTAATGCTTCGGCTTCAGTCATACCATTCTTTAGGTTTTGTTCATAGGATATTATATAAGGGGCTACCCCTAAGATATCTCCAACCGTAGTAAACAATCCTCTCGCTGTTCTAAACCCTCGTTTTATAACAGCGTTTCTATCCATACGTTGAGGTGCAGGCTTAAATGTTTTTCTCCCTGAGGTTAAAACAAATATTTCACCAGACATTCCTTGTCGTACTCTAGAACGAAAGGTAGCGGATAAATCATACGCTTTTCTAACTGGTCCTTTAACACCAGGTACTATAGTACCTACTAAATCTGTAGGTAATCCTACTAGATAGAACTTAGCCATACGTTGAGCGAACATAACCATATCTACAACACCCTTAGCAACCCCTGGAGCCTTATACCTATCGGGATAATAATTAAACTCTTCAAACGCATTTATAAAAGATGATGCCTGTTTAGGTATCTGAATTATTCTACCACCTAAAACATAATTTACAAAAAATCTTTGCAACCTTGTAACAAACGGTGCAGGTAACACAGAATCTGACATACTATATGGGTTAATAGCAGCATTTAAAAGTTGGTTCATTAACTGTTTAGACCTGGTCTGTACAAGTAATTCATTTACCGCAGGTATCTTTATAAAACTATTTATATTTTGTACAGGTACCGCATAGGCTTTATATTTTTCTACCGCTAAGATGTGGTTATCTAGTGCACGTATAAAATCTGTTCCCGTTAAATCTATTTCTTCTGTAACATTAGAACGTACCTTAAATGGTGAGGACTCCGCTGTAAATACCTTAAAGAAGTCTTCACCTAAATCTGTAATATTACTTGTTAAACTTCTAGTTGGAAAGTAATTTTCGATTCGTGTTAGGTTGATATTATTTATATAAGAATATATCCTATTAACCTCATTATAATATTCGTTACTTAAAAAATCTACTACCTTATCTACGAACTCAACAACATCAGGGCCGATATATTTTTTCATTCGTTCTATCTCCGCCTTACCAATCCCCTGTTGTTCTAGTATATTTCTTTGTATAGGATTTAAACTTAAAGCATATAGTCGAGCCATATTATCTTTAGTTAAATCTATCTTATACGTTGTACCTTTCTTACCTTTCTTTGGTATAGTTTTTACTTTGAATGTTTGATATACATTTTTTTGACCAGAGGTTTTTCGGTGCAACAACATCTTAACACCTGTATACCCTTTCTCTATACCAACTTCTTTAGCTAGGTCATTTAGTTTTGTATTAGCATTTTCCTGTCCTATTATATTTACCTCAAACGCTCGGTTCAATGGTCGATATAGGTTATCTGTAAAAGCTGACTTACCTTCTACAATAACATCTAAAGAGTTACTTAACGTCCCGAGATGTCTAAACCAATTCTTTATACCGGTAGTCATATAATCATTTACAGATGTATCCTTAAAACTTTTCATAAAAAGTTTTACCGCTTCGGGATATTTCTTTTCTCTCCATGCTCTAGTTATTTCATCTAAAGATGCACGTATTTCATTCTCATTTTTAATATCCCCGTTCTCATCAAATAATGCAGGGTTAGTTTTTTTAATTTGATTTGTTACCCGGTCTTTTATTTTTTGCTGTTCACTTGCACGAATACTAATGTTAGCTATAAGTTGTTTACGTCCTTCTGCCTCCAGCTCTTTAAACTCTTCATAAACTCTTTCGGTTTGTTCTAGGTCTTGAGTGTTAAGTTGTCCTAATAAATTAAAGGCAGTATACCTAGCTAAAAACTTTTCCTCCTGGATAGTCATGTCCTCTCCCTTCAATACAATCTCATCTATCTTATTAAGGTCTGCAAATTCTGTAGCTAACTCATCCAATGCCTCTACATTATTAGTAAGGACATCATTTAATATAGGAACCATCGCTTGAAACACCTCTCTTGATGCCGCATCAATTGGTTTTTTTCCTTTTCTTTTTCCACTTATAGACTTGTAAGTTTTGGATAATGTAGTTGCCTGCTTTTTTAACTCCTTTATAATATCTGTCTTTATCTCTTGTCTCTTTTTTTCTACCTCTTCCAACACCTCCTCTACAATAGCAGGAAAGTTTTTTGTATCTACCTCAGCAACCTTCTTTAATAGTTTATCTAACTCCTTTTGTGTATAGCGAGAAAGCTCTCTTATCTTACTCCCTTTACGGGTAACAGGATAAATATTTTCTTTTGTTTTAACATCAAATATTTTTATAGATTGGTCTCGTAAATTTTCAAACGGTACCTTTTCTTTTATATTTACCTCAAATACCTCTTTGAACCTAGGGTCTCTTGTCTTAATACCTTCTTGAATCTCTTCCTCTGTTAATCTTTTATATCTAAACCCTCCACTATCTACAACATCCCCAGGTTGAATATCTTTTACCTTTACTATTTTCTTAGCCTTATAGGTAGGTAAAGACTTTCTTATTAACTCTCGTAACTCTATCTTCTTTTGTTGTAAAGTTTTCTTTTGTTTAGCTTGCTCTTTTAGATTTTGTTTCACAGCAGCAATCTCCTCACGTACACTTTTTGCTGTGTATCTTGTCTGCATTCTTTCTTTTAATGCAGCCTGAAAGTCTACCACTAACTCCTGTTGAGTTTGGTCGTATTGTTTTTTAAATATAGGATTCTCTTTTAAAAGCTCCATCGCTTTTTCTTGAATCTCAAAATTTGTTTTCGTACGTACACCTGCCTTACCTTTACCCCCTCGTGGTCCTTGGATAGCAAAGCTCTCCAGCTTCTGCATGGTATCGTTATATAATTTAGTAGCCTCTTTAATACCACCCTCTACCCGCATGAATGCTTTAGGTAATATAATCTTAGAAAACAAATCATCTAACACCACCTTATCTACTGTAGACTCTAACGCTTCTTTAATCTCTTTTGCCTTAAAGTTTTTTCTTTTTAATAACACCGTAATCTGTTCTTCAGAATACCCTCTATCTCTACCTAGTTGTATTATATCTTGTATAGTAAGGTTAGGGGATGATGTCATAAGCTGTAGCTCATTAGATAAAGCATTGACCTCAGCCTCTTGAAACAGTTGGCTTTCAGATAATAGGTCTACCACTACCGCCTGTGTGAAATCATCAAGGGTCATGTCTGCTAACTGTTCTGGAGTAACCTTAGATATACCAATAAGTTTTTTAATGGCAGCAAACAAGTCGTTGAGCCAGTTAAGAAACCTTCTTCCTATGGATGCCTTTACAAATGATTCCCCCTTATCTCCAATAGCTGTAGCTAATGCCTCCTTCTCTATGTATTTATTTATCTCCTCTTCAGTAGACCCATCCTCTCTCATTTTATCTATGATACGGGTATAGTCTTCACTCTTTTTAATCCTATCTATATATACGTTATCTTCTTGTATTAATTCTATACCACGTTTATATATCTCAGGATACAATGTCTCTGCCACATTAATCCAGATGTGTCCAAACTCATGGATTGGTGTATTGTAGTTTGCCTTGTCGTTGTTAAGGTAAACCTTGTTATCATATACCGCACCGTATATAGTCTGGTCTTTCTTAGATAAACCTTTTGCATATACATTATCTAATAGTTCCTGTAACTCTTCTGCTGTTGCTATCTGTATAGAAGGGATGGCTTTATTTAATCTTACTAAAAATGTTTCATAGTTAAGCCTTTGCGGGTCCGATATTTCCATAACCTTCATAGAACTCATCTCTGCTCTTCGCATATCTGCTCGTACTGCTTCCTTAGCAGTTGTTGGTCTTGTTGTGGCAGGTATTACCTCCCCTGTTTTTTTATCTGTTCGTTCCGGAACTGCCACCTCTATTAACCCGTCAACCTTTTTATCTATAACCTCTCTACTTTCTTTACTTACATTCCACATAGGTACTGTCTCCCCCATCAACCCTGTAACCGTACCTCTGATATAGAACGGATAGTTAGGGTGCGGTGGTATACCTAACTCTTTTTGTTGTTCCCTTGTAATGATAGCCTCCTGTGTTAACACATAATTTTCTATCTGTCTTTTAAGTTGATTCTTTTGTGTTTTAGTTTTAGCCTGGGCACGCATCTTTTTAATTGCAGGCTGATATGACTTATCATTTTTGATTATATCTTGTAACCTCTCTCGTGTAAGTTTATTACCCTGTTTATCTTGAACCTCAAACTGTGTTGTTAATACCCCAGCAGGAAGGTCTTGTGTAAACTGTTCACTCATTTCCTCCCGTACAGATTCCATACTTACACCTTTATCCTGAAATAATTTTCCTACCTTGGTTCCTGCATCTACATTACGTGATGGTAATATTTTTGTGAATATAGCTGCTTTTTGTTTTAGGTTAAGTCCCTCTTTAAATGCCTTGCTATTAATAAATTCGGTTACCGTAGTAGATTCTTCGGATGCTTTTCCAAGAGCCTTTTTATTTAATGCACCAACAGGGGCTGCTATCGCAGTCTCGGTAACAGCAGTAAAAAATTCATCGCTGTTATCAAAGGTTTCAATTTTTTCTGCTAGCTTATTAAACACCACCTGGTTAGAATCTATAGCCGATGGTGACATATTATATACGGTACTGAAGTCTGCGTCTAAAGCACCTCGTATAATTTTTAAAGCTTCAGCTTCTCTAGTAGAAGCCCACGCTGCCTTACCAAAATTAGCATCACTTAAACCAAAGAGTGGGCCACCTAACATATCTCCCTTTGTTACCAGCTGGTCTGCCATAACATAGTTTGTTTTCTTACCTACTATATCGCTTAGTTTTATTTTACGAACCTTATCCGTTAACTCTGTGTTCTCTGTAAACTTAACAGGGATAGGTGTAAACTTAGTGTCTTCAATTACGGATGCGTTCTCCTCAAGCTCAGGCTGTACAGATTCTAAAACCTTAGTTGCTGATTGTATCATAGCTTCCTTATCACCCTGTGATATATTATCCGCCTGTAACATGAAGTCCGGGTTATTGATAATATACTCTAGGTCATTAGCCGCATCTTCGAGGGCAGCCTCTTCTATCTTTTCCTCAACAAGTCCTTCTTTAGTATTTATTTCTTTATCAAATAATGCGTAACTAATTACTGCTTTTTCATTTATAGTGCCCGCAGGTCTCTCTACAAAAACAGCACCATCAAAACCTGCATTTTCAAAGTGTTCCATAAACTGACCACCTGTAGCCCAATCATTTAAACCATCTCTTCCCTCTGCACTTTTTCTCATAGACTCTATAGCATTATTGTAAGCCTTTAACGCAGCCTCTTTAGAATCATATTCTATTTCTAGTTCCTCATTATTATTTAAAAATCCTTGTTTTAATCTTTCAACATGTTCTTCATTCCGTAAGTCGAATAGATTATTTTTCTTTTCTTCAGTTATAGTAAGTTCAGTAACAGTTCCTTCAGTACCTGTTCCTTTATATATCTCTGCATATTGTTTAGAAGGAGTTAAAAATATAGCATCTGACCTTCCTTTTTTAATAACATTTCCTTCAATAGCTGTAGGAGAACCATGGTATACTACTTCCGTCTCCTCGCTTTTCGGTTCTTGAATAACTTTTTCAATCTCTGTTTTGGTTTCTTTTTTTCCGGGAGTGACGATGGGTTTGGTGTCTCCTCCAACCATTGTTGGAACAAGTCCGGCTTGTTCACCTTGAACCATCGCATCTGTCTTTTGCTTTGAAATGGCATCTTCTGTGGGTTTAATTGTTGGTAATTGTGTAAGCTCTTTATTTATTTCAGCTATTCTATTTTTCTGAGGTATAACTAGCTGTTGTTCTTTACCTTTAATACTTTGCTCTAGGTTTTGTTTTTCTAATGTTAGGTTATAAGCTTGAGATACATTCTGAATATCTGCAGGTATCTGGTTTAATATACCCATAGTTTTATTAAACGCATCCGACATAGTCTTAGCTTCAGCTTGAGTTATCTTTCCTTGGGCAAGGTCTGATTGAAGCTGTAAAGTGTTTGCCTGTCTAAACTCCTGACTATCCGATAACCCCTGTAATACTCTCGCAGTATTTTCAGATGTTCCTTCTGTAGTTTCCGACTCAAAATCTATATCGTCAAATATATTAGACTCTTGAAACCCTTGGTTAGCATAATCTACAAAGACTCTAGCACCAGAGAAAAATAACCCTGCATACGTACCAAGACGGGTAGCTTTAGCTATTTGCTTTTCTGCTTCCTCACTCCCTGATTTAGGTACATTAAAAAGAGGTTTCCCTTTTATACGGTTAACTAAATTCTTTCCTTCTATATCTACATATCTTTGCTGTAGACTTTCCGTAGTACCCTCTACAATCATACCGTCTACTATCCTAAATAAACCATTAGTAAAACTATTATTAATCTGTGAGGTTATAGCCCGTTGCATAGCTCCGACTGTTGCATTCTTAGGAAGCCTATCTAATACAGCCATTATTTCTCTCTCTAAAACTTGTTTAGAAAAAGGGTTACCCTTCATTAGAAAACTCCAACCTAGGTTTTCTAAGGCCCCTATACCCATGGCATAAAGACCCGCATAAGTATTTTGTTCATCTAAAGATATATCCCTGAAGTTTGGGTTGTTATCCATTTCTTCTTTAAGGTGTCCGTAAGAATGAGCGGCTAGCCCCAAGAAGCTCATTATTTTTTTTAGGTTCTTTCCTTTCACAAGTGATGCAGGTAGATTTTTAAATGCACCAAAAGATTCAATACCTGAACCCAACCCTAATAACATTTCGTTTCTATCCTCTGCCTTTTCATATGCGTCTGTAGTTCCACTACCAAAGTTTTCTTTAAAAAAACCTCGAATACCAGGCATTATTTCTTTATTAAACTCTTTAGCTTTAAAGTCTACCCACTCCTCTTGTGTTGCTTCGGCAGGTTTCCCCTCATAATAATCATCTAATTCACTTCCTAATAATATCTGACGTAATCCTTCTGTAAAGAAATTACTTTGAGGTCCAGCTAAATTTTCTATAACTGTTTGACTTATAGATTTTGTCATCAACGCTGCTTCTAAAGCATCCAGAGATTTATTATAAAGATATCCGGGACCACTTCCTAAGTCTTTCTCTCTATTAAATTTATTTTTAGCAATCTCATACTTTGTTCTTCTTAATATATTATCGGTCTTTTGAAAAGCTAACCCTTGATTCTTAATCTTTTCCCTAGCCTCTTCTATTATATCATATTGAGTTTTTAATTTAACGAGCTGTTCTTGATAATCTTCAGGTGACATCTTTCCGGTGTTAAACTTTTCTGACACCTCTTCTACTTTATTCTGTAGAGATTTTTCGTCTTCATTAAATTCTTTTACCTCATATTTATATTTAAATAAATCTCTCTCTAAGTTTTTAGATATGGATTTAAAAATCTCATTATCCTCCCCTAAAAGAGTAGGATATTTTTCTAATAGATTTTCTACTGCGTCATACAGCTCTGGCCCTTGTTTTAGATAGGGCTGCTTATTATACGCTCCCATAAACTTTAGTATATAATCATCCGCTATATACATATCCTGTATTGCTTCCTTCTGGTCCGGAGATAATTTTTCTTTAAGTAAAAAATTAGTAAGGTTATCTAAACGTATTTGTTGTTCGCCTTCATCAAACATCATAGGATTAAGGGATGATGTAAGTTTTAAATAATTTGGTGTGCCTGGTAATGATACATCAGGAGCTGCATATTGAAGGGGAATAGACATTGACTTACCTGTCTCTGGTATCTCTACCTTTATTTGAGAATCCACACTTAATATACCTCGGTCCGGAGAAAATTTTACACCAAACTCTTCACTAAAATTTTTATTGAGGTAGTTCACTGCCTCATCTACACCCATGTTTAATGTCTCAAAACCAATACGTTTTTGCAGGTCATCAAATATTTTTTTCTCCTCGGCAGCTTTATCTTCTCTTTTTTTTATTACCGCCTTACCTTCCTCACTATCTTTTTCATAAACACCAAAGTCTTCTGTAAATATTGGCTCTTGTTTAGGTTGGGTTTTTTGATAGTCTTTAAATTCTTCTGTTTCAGTATATTGGGGAGGAGCTGATTCATATTCAAACTCAGGCTCTGGTGCTACAAAATCTGCAGCAGATGTTTTAGGTTTTTGACTTGAAGCATCCGATGAGCCAATAGGTTCCGTCTCTTCTTCGGTAACGGATTCCATAACTTCCTCCTCCACAATAGGTTGAGATTCGTCTTTTTTTTTTAAGTCAAATAAATCAGATAGGTCTTCTTCAGAACCTTCATAACCTTGACTAACAAAATATTCATGTGTTTTTTCAAGGGCACTACTATTTGTATTTAATAATTCTTTATAGTCGTTTATATCTCCTTGGTAACCTTGATTAACGAAATTTTCAAATCCCCTTATTATAGCTTTTTCATTTGGCATATCTTATGGTCTTGGTTGTAAATTTTTATTAAACTCATTCATCTCGTCCTCACTAATATTATTATTATTATTATTAGTTACATTAGCGTTACTAGAATAAAATTGGTTTATAATACTTCTAGATTCGTCAGTATTAATAGCTCTTAATTCATCTACAAATACATCTTCCGATTCTTCTTTATTTTGTCCCGACCCTTTTGAGTCTGTAATATATACATTAACAAATCCATCAATATCTTGAGCGTTTCTTACAAAAGGTTGGTATTTACCCTTACTATCTTTAGCAAAAAATGATATACCTCCCCCGTCATCAATCTTAACTCTAACTGTATTGTTTTCATCACTCGCCGCTTGTGCCATCCTATCCTCTAAATCAGTTCTTAGTTTTTCTAATCTATCTTGTTCTTCATTAGGTAAATCACCTTTTTTCAGTAGCTCTTGTATTTCCTTGTGCTCTCTATTAAAACGTAGCATCATCTGTGTAGTAGCTGTCTTTATTTCTGGTGTTTGTTTATTAAGATTTTTAGTAAAACTATAATTTCTATTACTTACTCTTTCTGCTTTTGTTTTTACGCTAGCATCAAAAGAACCTAGGATAGATGCACGTGCCCAGTCTTTTACTTTATTTACCTGCTCATCGGTAGGGAACGACTGTACCATACCTGAGTTTTTATTATACTCCCTAACTATAATAGGGTTTTCTTTGCCAGGATTTTCTCTAGCAAACTTATTAAACTCATCCTGTGTCCCTAATGTATATGCTTTACCTTCTGATGTAGACATATTATTTACAGCATAGGTAGCGGCAACAAACTTATCATAAACCATTTGGTCAACTAAACCATTTAATAAGTTTGTAGCTTGTTTATATCCCTCTGCATTTTTATTTCCTAATACCTGTATAAACCTTGTGTCTGCGGCTAGTATTTGTGTCTGCGTTAGGTCTCTATATCCACTCTTTGTAACACCTGCAAAATCTAACGATAGTTTCCCTACCTGTTTCTTCATGTTATCTAAAACTTTAGTAACATCAATGTTATTTGTCTCTTGATAAAGTAACCCTTCTAGCTGTTGCACCGTTGCTGATTCCCCTTCAATAGGTTTTCCATTCTCATCAAAAGTTAATACAGAAAGATTACCCATCCTATCGGATGCAAGTTTTTTATTATTTAAATTATTAAACATTAATAATGTCTCCACATCATAAGCCTCCTCTGCAGAGCTTATAGGTTCTCCATTAGCTAGTTTTGTTTTACGTCTTTCCGTAAACTCATTCATTCTTTTATTGTATGCGTCAGCATAGCTCTTTATACTTTTAAACCCTGCACTAGCATTATTCTGTGTTAACGAAAAATCAGCTTCTGTAACAAGGCCTCGTTTTAATAAGTTGTATTGAGAAGCAAGCTGCTCTCCTATAGACATCACCCCTGTATTCACAAGCTGTTGTAGAGTTTTAGTGTCATACTTATTGTTAAGCTCTACTATTTTTTCTTGCTGCTCTCTATAAGACTTTTCAATAGCGGCTTTTCTTGTAGCCCTATTTTTCTCAATATCGGTAAATGTCTTTGTNATATCCGTAGCAATCTGACCCCAGTTTAATTGCTGTTCTGCGGGATTAGCTCTTTCGTAAGTATCNAAATTTATACTAGGTTTTGTAAATGGATTTGCCATAACTTATATCTATATTATATTAAAAGTTACCATATAAACCCATCAAAGTACCACCTGGGTTATTAGTAAAATAATCTAAACTATCCGAAGTCATACCTGTAAAATCTTTTTCATCAGGTATTGCAATAACATTATCTAAATTATTAGTGTTTGAAGGGTCCATGTATTTAAATACAAAATCATTATCCTTGAATATAAAATCTTCTGGAGAACGGCGATTTTTAAAACTTTCATATTTATCTTTATCTTCAGCATATGGAGTCATAATTTTTACTATCTCGTCCATTGTTTTACCTTTTAAACCAGGAGTATCTTTATACATTTCCGCTAATTCCATAGCTTTTTTATCTGTACCACTAGCACTAAATAATGGTATTAATGTGTCAACAGCTTGAGCCGCTGCTGTTACTCCTGTTATACCTGCCTGTACCTGTTGAGCTTTAAGTCGTTCAGCGTCACGTTCTCGTTGTGCCATCTCTTTTTTTTCCGCTACATCCATAGCTAAAAGTTGTTGGTTTATAGCGTCCCTGGATTGAGCTTTCATTTTATCTAACTTAAATAAATCTTCAGCCATACTAGTTCTAGTTTGTGCATCACGTTGTGTAGCGATAGCACCTACCCTACCAATACCTGCTGCTAATGCTCGTGGGTCCGACTCCTGTAAAGCCTCTACCTGTGTCTGTGTTGAAGCTAATGTATTTTCAAAAGCTTGCTCATAAGCTTCCATAGGTAAAGTTAATCCTTCAAAATAATTTACTTCAGCTCTTTTTCTTGCGTCTTCTCTAAGTTTGTTTTGTTGTTTTTGGGCATCTCTTGCAGCTTTATCTTGTTGGTCTGCTTGATAAAAACTATACGCAGCTGAGGCTACGCCACCTATTGCACCTATTATTGAACCTACCATATATTTATTTTTTTAAATAATCTATTTATTGCAAAGATAACAATTTCTACGGAAAGCTTTGCATAACACTTGAACCAACGGAAAATAACTCTACCGCTGTAGTGTCCGAATTTTTTAGTGTAAAGTTTAAGTAATACCCTCTAGCTCCATGTGACTCCGCTACCGCATCTTTTATAAACAATATAAAATCTCCTACCGCTGGCACTGTACCTGGGAAAGGTAAAGCTATTGGAGCTGCTGGTGCAGGTGGATAAGGACCTACAGTATCTACCGTAATAGAAGGTAAGGTAACCACACCTGTAGATGAGGTAATCTTATCCCTTACAAGGGCAGTAACTACACCAACAAATACTGGTGCACCCGTAACAGCTGGAGGTAAAACAGGTGTTGTAGAATATATAAAATCTCCTACACTCAATATACTTCCTATACTCTCCACATTAAAATTTATTACCACAGCATTGGTTGGTCCTGTAATAGTGTTTACATTAGCTATACCATTTGCTGACCTATCCCTAAAGTTAGTTTCTGTTTGTGTCGCCTCCCTTAAAAATGTAAACCACTCTCCCTCCTTCTGTACGAAGTATGTAGAAAGCATTGCTCCCGTATCTAAATCTGTAAACAACGATGTACACTCCCAAGAAGCACTACTCTCAAAAGACATTGTCTTAAATAATTTTATATCCATGGGTTTTGCATTAAATACCCCTGTAATCTCAGACTGATATTGTTGTCCATAATAATTATTACGTGTATCATTAGTATTGTGTCTATATAAATCTCCTCCGTTCCACGAATAAAAAAAACCATTCATACCTGCCATATAGTCTGGTAGGTAATCATAGAATGAAGGCCATCCTTTTGCATCCTCACTATAAGATACTGTATATGGTGTGCTTGTTGTATGTGACATAACTTTATTTTAAATTTAACATGCAGCTACCGCTGTTACTATTCCATTACTATCTACATCTACAAAATGATTTACTCCTGCTCCAGGTCCTATTAATACAGGATATCTTCCTGCAGGTAACTGTGTTACCCCATTAACATCTACAAACGCCCAATCGTTTACACCTATTGTAGTAGAAACACCTGTTGCTGTAGCTACAGAGGCGGTAAAAATATTAGTGCTATATACACCACATCCTCCACCAACTACTCCTGCAGTAAAACTATTTAAAGCTCTAGCACAGTTTACATCTATAAAGAAATCCGCATTCGGACATATAACATCTACCCTAAGATTTAATATACTCTCTGGTACATTTGGTTTTGGTACAACCATTGTGAAATATCCAGGTACCCCACTAAATAAATCTACCTGCGATGCGTTATATGGCCCTAGATTTACTGGTATTAAGTTTCCTATATTATCTTCTTTAGGCACAAAATTTCCTGAGACTGTTTCATACTCATACTCAAACCCTGGGAAGGTTTGACTATTACTTCCGCTATTACTTGTGATAACCCCACCATTACATGTGTATGTTCCACCGTCTGCTGCAGAAAAATATTGCCCTATAACTCCTTGTTTATATCCATGAGTTACGCTACTATATTCTGAGGCAGTCAACCCATCATGAGTCCATGTCAACTGAGATGGTGTAGTGTTAGGGTTGAACCTTAAAATAACCGCACCTGCACCTGACGTTAGGTTTACATTTAAGAAGTAACTACCTGGCGATGTACTACCTGACATCCTTACAATAGAGGCACTTGCACAATCAATTAAACATGCAGGACATTTGATAGGTGGACTTAACACATTAGTTGCTGACATAATTCTATATACCCCACCAAAAGAATATAAACCAGGAGGTGCTAAGGTAGTTAACGTAGAGTTCTGATATAACTGAGGAGCAGTAGCAAAATCATTGCCTGCCCAATATACTAATGTTGAATTATTACACGCCATATTCTATTATTTAACAGTTTCCTTCATCTATTACGGTTCCTGCATTATCTAATTGTATCCATTTTTTTGTTCCTATCGATGGGGATACAGGGCTTACAATATAAAACCCTGGTGCCAGCGTAGGTAAACCACAATTTAATGTAGCATATACTATATCTCCTATAGTAGGTATACTCGAATTACCTGAGAACGTTACCTCAAAAGGTCTTTCAAATTTACCTGGAGTATCCACATCTGTTGTACAAGCTTGTGCCTGTGTTGTACATTGTGGTCCTATATATACGTTCTTACATACTGTTGTACATGTACAGCATATATCATCTGCTGTGCTTCCTGCGGGACAGTAACAAACAGTTTGTGAAGATATTAATCTTAAATCCCATATTAAATAAAGATATAGATTACCGTCAGGTATACTCATCGCTAACTCGGTAGCCTCAAAAGTATTAGCTACAGGATTAGATATAGGTCCTACCGTAGTACTCGCTGCTAACAACGCATCAATATCTGTAACACTATTGGTATACTGTGTGTTAGAAGATAATATTCTAAACCTATGTTTAGAAGGATTAAAATCAAAATCATCTATACCAAACTTTTCAGTTCTTAATGTTATATTACTTCCTGTATATGGGAAGACACCCAGAGAGCGAATACCTATATTTTCTACATATTCTGCAGGCTGTGTAACCTTAAGCTGTGCCGAAGAAAAACCTGTAGATGGACTAACCGTACTACCGTCACTCCAGTTGTAGCTTGTATGAATAAATTGACCTGCATAGTTATTACTATTTACCACTACCTGTACTACCCTAATCTCCTTTTCTTCAGGACACTCTACAATTACTTCATAGGTAGAAGAAACATTAGGGGTAACTAACACCGTACATGTAGTAGGAGTATTTAAAGTTTTACTAAAACTTAAAGTCCCTGGAATCGTAGCGTTTAAAACAGAAGCTACCACAGAACCATTCCATGTAATACTTATATTCACATCTCCTGAGCTTATGTGATATGGTATATTTATAGTACCTATAACCTCACCTACCTCTACATCGTACGTTATAGAGTTTGTACTTGACTCTTGATTTATTGCCTGCCCACAAGGTACCCTTTCTGCAGGTACAGGAACAGTATTTAAATTAGTACCTAATACATACTCTTTCATGTATGGGTCATAACCTCCAAGCTTTTGTGTAGTAAGCTGTTTATTAAAAGTATCTCTAAACCATGAGTTCATACCAGCACTAGATATAACATTCAATGAATCAGCTCCACCTCCTACAGCTTTTAGGTTTATGACAGCTCCTCTTTTAGCATCAGTAAAATACATATCATACCCCCACGCTACAAAGCTTTCAGGGTTATGGCTAATACCATACTCTTCGATTCTTGCTATTTGTTTTCCTAAAACCTGTGGTGTAGAAACAACTGCTCCGCCACCTACCGCATCACTTAAAAGATTTTTACCTACCTGTACGTATGTTATTCTATCTTCTTGTAATGTTAGTATATCTGTCTGTCTTGCGTGTAATATCTGTATAGGACCAAAGTCTCTTTCATACTCTTGAAAGTTTACTAAACCTAAGTTAAACTCATTTAAGTTATTTACATTAGCCGAGTTACTATACACACCACTATATGTAATATCAGAGAATCTATCGGCCTCTACAAAATCCTGATTAGATACCGCCAATACACGCTCCCCTAAATTAAAAGGTTTACCTATAACACTATCATATATTCTATAACTTTCTACACCATTACCAAAGGAGTAGCAGTTATATGCATCCAGTGTAGTAACTAAGTTTTGTGTAGCTGTTTGGTTTTGGTCTGTTGCCTCTAAACTATAAGACTGAGACACAGGGTCAAAGTTTTGTTTTGCCTGATGAAAACCTCCCTCTATTTCTAATAGGTCTGAGGCATCATAAAATAAGTTAGCATCTGCATCTTCAGGCACTGTCTCAAATACAAAGTCTGTATTATTACGTTTTATGGTAATTTCTAAACTGTTAACACAAGAATTATAAAACCCACTTCTAACATTACCTTGCATTACCATATATTGTAAGCCTGCTCCATTTTTATGTATTCTAAGAAAAGAAGTGTTTTCATAAGAACCAAAACAGGTTGGGCATGTCAATAAATCATCCGCTTGTTGGGTGGAGTTATTATAATAAAGTGAAGGAAGAAGAATATGAGCAAAAGTATAATCCCCTGCGTCAAACCCTACTTCCATATTAGTAGCACTTATAATACCAGGGCTATTCTCAGTTATTTTATTTGTTAAATCCTCACCTACAGCCCAATCATAAAAGGTAGTGTAGTTGTATCCTGATATAAAAGTTCGGTCATATTGAAGATTTCTTTCCTCTAAAGTAGGATTTAAAAAAGAGGATTCTTCTGCACGTATAACGCTAAATTTAATTCTAATCTCACTCCCCGCAGGTATAGTATAATTTTCATTAGTGTTAGGGTCAAATAACGGATATCCAAAAGCAAACTCCCCAAATGGTCCGTTTATATAATCTGTATAAATTGGAGCAGTTAATAAATTTACTGGAGGATTAGGGTTAGTAGGGTCAAAAGGAGGTATTTGATATGTACCACCAGCAACTGACGGTATTCCTGGAGTCCCCATTGTATATTGAACGGGTGGAAACATTGCAAACACATTACACGCACTAACAAAACCTAAACCGTTAGTGTGCTGATTTGCGTAAGTACTATTAGCATTTACCAGACCCCCAAACCACATTCCTATACTTGTCCATACTTGCGGCCCATACGAAACTATTGATTCATCATCAATATTTGCCTCCCATCCATCAGCTTTTAAAAGCATATATAATCCTGCTAAAGATTTTTGGTTACTTGAAATACCATTAGAAGAAAATGCTTGAACATCTAACACTACTGCCTTTACTTCATTATTAAGAGGACCATTAGAATCTGCTTTTACAATTAACTCGTCTCCAGTTTTAACTAGATTAGCATTTTGTCCTTCTAACTTAAACCATATTCTACTACTATCATTAGTTTCAGCTACAGGTAATCCTGTAGTTCCCTCAGCTGTACCATCTTGTTTAAAAAACTGTGTAGCATAAATAGTTTCATAGGTACCCTGGCTAGGCTTTACTACAAACTTATATTTCTTAGCCCAGTAAGGAGGTAAATTTTTTAAGGTTACCTGTATTTGGTTTTTATTATCTGATGTAGATGCAGGATAAAACACTGTATTATCTACACTTGTTAAAACCGTAGATGCCCTACCATACTCATCCATATATACTATACCTACCTCATAATCTCTGTTAGAGTGTAAGCTTGATTTACTTGGGTTGGTACTTACTTCTACCCTACATCCAAACTGCTCGAAGTTATAATACCTATAAGCTACCGCAAAATCACCTAAAGCTGTACCATCTGCCGCAAAGTATTGCGTGGCAGGTATTTGTAAACTAAACTTATTATTACCTAAAGGTGTGTATTTAAATCCTTGAGGTGCACATATTGGGGTAGAACCCCCACCTGTAGTAATTTGGTAAGGTACATTATCATTACCTAATGTTGCTGTCCCTCCGTTTATATCGGTTAATCCTAGCTCATTTGCAGAAACAGAGGTAACCTCTGCAGTAAGACCTGTAATAGTATTTATAACTATATTTCCTACTACTACACCGCTTGCTAAAAAATCTACACTAGTGTCAATTAAAACATTTACCCCTGTACCTGTTGTTACACCAGTTACTACTATTTGATTAGCACAAGCAGTAGGAAAAGGATTTGTATCTAAGTCTGTAGAGCTACAGGCTGTATTATCAATTCCTCCACTTACTAAATAAAAGTCCGAAGAAGCCATTGGGCTTTCCGCTTGAGCATAAAACTTATCACTTAAGGTGCCTCCTGAATTAGATTCCTTACAAGGGTATAAGCTTTTTATTAGCGCATTCCCTGAAAAACCTTGGGCTGCACTACCTCCAATTTTATCTTTAAACTCTTGAGAATTAAGTAAATCGTCTACATTTTGATACTCTACGGGACAAGTAAACGTACAGTATAATTCAAAAGGACTTGATTGAATCGTTATATCATCACAAAAATTGGTAGCTCCTGAATTAATACAGGAAGGAAGATTACTTTGCTCTAAGGTAAAAAGAAAATTCAAAGTTGTTCCTTCAGGAATTGCAGCTCCTCCTATCGATACGTCTGTTAAATCAAATGTTAACACAGAATTAGTTTCAGTATGTGCTCCTCCTATAGTGTATGTTCCATCACTTAACACAGGGTTAGTACCAGTATAAATTTGTCTATTCTCGAAAGGTTCGCTGAAAGGTGTAGCATAATAATCTATTTTTATTTGGCTACCATCTTTTTTGTCTGTAATATCAAAACCATCTACATAGTTTCCATACATCAATCGGTTACCCATTATTGTCTGAGCCTTTGCTCGTAAAGGAACATTATCATATAACCTTAATAGCTCATCAGAACCTAGTGTAGTATATATCTCACTATTAGTGAATTGTACAGTATGAAAAGAATTATCTGACCACCCTTCATTCTTTTTTATAAATCTTTTTATAATGTATATAACATTAGATGTACTCTGCTTGTATAATAAATCTACCTCTAATACTCTCTTGCTTCCTGTGGAAAAGGTAACATTAGCTGCATTAGATTTATTAACCATTCCTTCATTCCAGTAATTGGTACTACTAAGTTCAAATTGAAAAGGTTCAAACGCAGGTGTAGAAAATAAAGATATAGCACTATACTGACCATCTTCATATCTATACCTATAAGCAAAAGATAAAAACTTTGTTTCCATATAGTTCTCTTGCCCAGGAACCTCTATGAGCTCAACATGAGGTGTACCTAAAGGAGCTACCTGGCCTGCCGCTACATCATAATCTTCATACCCTGGAGGTTTCACAATTACACTAACATCTTCCTCCTCAAATACTGTATCTATACCACCATCAGGATAGTCGTATTTTCTATTTACATTTATTACACGAGGGGGATTGAAATCGTCCGTAAAGAATAATAGGTTCTCTATTTTAGATACTCCTGTTATAAGATATTGAGAATTAAAGTTTAATACCTGTGTACTTATAACATGATAGACAATAGCATTAGTGTTAGTGTTGTAGGATACAATCATATCTACCACCCCTGTAACTACAGAGTTAGGATTATTTTCATCGTGTACAAACCAGTAAATAGTTTCGTTTATACCGTCCTCAAAACATCCAAGGGTTCTAGCATTATCCGTTAGTTCTGCACCTGCATATTCCAAAGTAGTTAACCTAGTATTACCTTTAGAATTTTCTACCGCACCTATCTCTGTAGTTTCCGTAGAACCTAACCTAACATTTACTGCATCTACATATTCTCCTACAGGAACTAAGCGTTCATCAACGCTTTTATTCATTCGTCCCCGTATAAAGTTTGTTGAAATTTTTGCCATCCTACTTTATAATTTTATTCTGACCTCTCATATTTTGTAATAATCTACCAGGATGTATATTGCTTAGTCTTAATTTAGCGTTTCTTAATAACGAAGATTTATCTTTACGTGCTCTATTTATTATAAACTCCTGAACACCATACCTTCCGTTCAGTAAAGAATATTTTATATATGCATAGATAAACTCTTCAAATAATTTATTTACACTTACACTAGCATCGTCCCCATTCTCTAAACCATCTGAAACATATTCCAAGACAACTAACTTACCCGACATATCAGATGTGAAATTGATAACACCTCCCTTTTTATTTATACTGAATGTAGGATTTATGTTAGCTGTCTCAGTATTTAAACCAAAACGTGCACCGATATTATAATCAAAATACCACGCACCATCTATATTGTATCCCATCACACCATTATATGGTCCATCACCTAGGTACATATTCTTTTGTTTACCATCTAGTCTTTGCTTATCAAAGAATGAGTTGTCAGGTTTTAATACATTACCATCTATATCAAATAATATATTACAGTCATTATCCTGTAGGTATGCTCCACTCCAGTTAGTTTGTATATTCTCTGTCATTGGATATAACATACCGTCCTGTTCTAAGGATATTCTCACCCAGTTTATATAGTCTGGAGGTAAAACAAATCTTAATTGGTCACATACCGTAAGCTCTAATATTTTTATTTCTTTCATTGCATCGTAGTTCAACTCCTGTATCCCTCTCTTTGCATGAAATAAAACCTGATAACGATTTATATTATTAATAAGTTCATTGTTACCTTGGTACATTAACATAAAATTATTTACAATATCTTCTAAGCTAACGTATTGGTATGACCCCCAGTTAGAATCCGTTGGGACATTTCCCCCATTCTCATAATATTGATAATCTGTTATATATGCCATAATTAAAACGATTCTTGTGTTTCAGTACTCTCTTCTTGTTTTCCAAAGTTATATACATCAGCCTCTCTAATTTCTATACCAACGTATTGACAAATCTTTGCAATCAATGTTGGCTCATCAGATGCAGGTAATTCAAAGTCTTGAAAGTCTGTAGCTGCTGGATAGAATATAGGCTCTCCCTCTGTTATAAGCTGGTATGTCCAGTTAGGTGCTAGAGGATAACGTACATACTGTGCGTGTATTGCTCCTTGTTGTAGTATACTTGTAGGATATACAGTGATAGTATTACCATCTAGTACATACGCAGGATATGTTGTAGTAGGAGCGGTAAGGCTAGAGTTTGTTAAATAAAATATTTTACTTTGACTTACTCTCTCTACCTCTCTAATCTTTGTGTTTGAATATATAACATAGCTGTTACCTATAGCAAAGATATTTGCACTTAACTTTATAGCACCTGTTCCTGGTGCATCTACTGCTGTAACAAAAGCTTCTTGTAATGTAGTTGTATTTACAATAAGGCTACCTATTGGTGGTGTTGGTGCAGAGTTAGGAATATTTGTCCATACCGCAGATTGTGTTGAGTCTGTTATGGTATTACCTGCACTTGTCCCTGTAACTGTCCCTGAATATAAAGCAGATGAATAATAAAATAATTTATTCATTAGGTAATAATCTGAAGGAAGGGAATAAGTATTAGCATTTGCCTGTGTTAAAAATACATTCTTAGAAAATGTATCCATAACCTCTAGTAAATTTTTAGTTATATCTGCATACCCTGTCCCCGATTGTCTACCGTTTTCTCTCTGTATCCATCTATTATAAGCATAGAAATAATCCTCAAACATATCCATCTGAGCTTGCTGTGCGTACAGATTAAAATCTTGTGGAGATATATAACCGTAGTTATTTTTATTAGCTATTGCTAAGACAGTATTTCTTACGTCATTTATTGATGCTGCCATATTATATAAACATTTCTACAAAGATAACAAAAAAAAAGAGGGGTATAATTTATTAAAGAGTCCAGTCTGTTATTCTCATACCTGTAACTAAATCAGGTTGTAGATAATTTAAAGATGGTTCATCTACTAAACGTTGAAGGGCTACTATTACATTACCTGTAAACCCAAGTGTTGCACCTGTACATGTAAGTGTAGCTACCGCTGTACCTCCTGCACCACCTGGTAATAAATGTATTCTTATCTCTGTTGCACTTATGTATTGTGGTACTACTCCTGCACCTACAGGAAGGAATAAAACCCCATCGTTATCACTATCAAATATTAGATACTTAGTCATACCACAAAGATAATAAAAAAAAAGAGGCCTACTTTTTTAGTAGACCTCTTAATTAGTTTTTAAATAAATAATACCTATATAGCTATAGAGCTAAACGCTAGAGCACTTAAAGCATCACCATCTATAGTTAAACTTGATAAATCTAAAACTGCATTAGTCCAACTTGTTGAACGAAAAGCAACCAACTCATTCATCATAAGATTAACGGTAGTTGCATTTTCTGCTCCTGTTGCTGTAGTTCCATAAGTTAAGTTATAAACTAAAACTTTAGCACTAGCAGCATTGTGAGAAACAACATTAGTAACAATGTTAATAATGTCATTATCAGCACCATCAGTTTGAATTTTAGTGATTGTATCACAGTCAATTAATACTTGGTTAGCATTATTTACACGAAATTTAATAAACTTTTTCATTGTATAAAAAATTAATGATTAATAAAGTACAAAGATACGTAAAATATATTACGACTTTTTAGCCTTTGTATTACCCTTAAGCATTTGCTTTAATAACTTATACGTCTCTATACCATCGTCTGTTTGAAAGTATGAAGCTATAATATCATTAGCGTCTTCACCAAAAGGTACCGTTAATATCTTAGTCTTATTATCCTTTAAGTTAAAGTATACATCTCTATTCTTGTTACGTAGAGATAATAAACCTTTAGAAAAAATTTGAACCACATCATCATACATCTGTAATGCTGGGTCATTTAGTATATCTATAAACTCTTCTGGATTATTCCTAGCATATATTAATATATCTCTTTTAAGCTCGGCTGTACTCATCTTATCCGCTGTAGCTCCCATTAAAACTCTACATACCATTTCTAATTTAGAAGTAGATAACTCTCTAGCTAATAACTGTGCATCTAATATTATTTCTTGCATTTCTAATTCTTCCGCTGCATCCTTAGCGTTATTAATTTCTTCAAAAATCTGTCCGTTACCAGGGTGATAAGATAAGAACTCTTGTAATACCTGATTACTTCTTTCTACCCGTAGAAATCCATCTTCAAAAATAATAGGCTCCATAATAGCGTTACCATCTTGCTCATCCTCAAAAGGACTCTTTTGGTTTCTTGCATAACGAAGGGGGCGGTTAATGCCTTTCTCTTCATCAAAATATAATAATGGGGACCTGTGACTGTGATGTGAACTAAGCATCAAAGATAATGGTGCTACATCACGTTTTAATCTATAGCTTTTAGCTACTACTTTTTGTTTTGTTTTCATTGTATTTAATTAAAATTAAAAAAAAAAAAGGGGAGGAGGTTAATCCTCCCCTAATTACTATTTGTTAATCTTGGAATAAGAAGAAGTTGTTTGCACCTAAAGTACATACAGCTCTTTCTGATAAAAAGTTAACTGTCATTGCATCTAAAGAAGATGTTCTTGCACCACCAGCTGAACCAGTAATCCAAGTTTTATAACGTCTATCTTCAGTTTCAGACGCTCGGTAACGTACATGTAAGAATGGACGTTTAGCGTTCTTCCCTAAGATTTGGTCATATACTGTAGTAGAACCTGCAGGAACTAATAGTCCGCTGATTTTACCACCTGTTAAACCACCACGCATTGTTGGGTCGTTTAAGTATTTCCAATCTGATTTGTAGAAATCATAACCTCTACGGAATCCTGTGAATCCTAAGTTAAGAGCCATCTCTTCATCGTTATCGAATAAACCATATGAAGTACCACCCGCTCCGTAAGAGTTTTGTGCTGCTAACATATCGTCAATATCGAAAGAGAAATCTCTGTTTACAAAGATTACGTTTTCTTCAATTGCACCTTGCTTATCTAAACGTTGGATAACGCTATCGAAACCTGCAAGAGTTGTTGGGTTACCCCCACTCCATACATTTCCTCTATTGTTTACCACATAGAATACACCTTCAGAACCTTTATTTCCTACAGGTGAAGCTGCTGCAATAGCACCTGAACCTGCTTCTGCTGGAACCGCTTCAATCATAGCTGTCTCTAAGTAGTCTTCAAAACGTAGACGAGTTTCGTGCTCAGACTTCATATACCATAGGTATCCTGTTCCTCCGTCTTCAGTAGAAATCTCTACCCATCCAATCTGTGCCATATCAGAACCACTTACCTCGTAAGTATCTTTTATGATGATTGGAGAGTTATCGAAGATAAAATCTTGAGCATCTAAAGAACCTACCATTCCATCTACACCTTTTCTAAATTCAGAACCGTAGATAAAAATAGTACAATTTACTACCCCCGCTGGGTCTGGTACACCTGTAACCGCTTGTCCACCTGCTTCATAATAAGCTGCTGTTACCGCACCATTAGCATCGTTTACATTAGTAACGATAGCTTTATTATTTAAAGTTGAACCTGCTGTTTCGTCAGAAATCATAATAGTTTGACCTACTCTAATTGCTGTGTAACCACCTGTTGGTTGACTTGAAGCTGGAGGTGAAGCAGGATTTTGTTGTGCTGCTGGTATAGTCCATACACCTGTTGCCGCACCTTGTGCACCTGCTGAAGTACATCCTGTGTACTTTGAGTGTAATCTTCCTTGCTCTGCCCATTTGATAAGGTCTGAGTTAGAAGGCATTTCAGCACCAACCATTCGTAAGAATGATGCTACTGTTCTATTACCATAACGTTCGAACTCTTTCTCATATGTATCTGGAAGATACTGATTTAAGAAATCGAAGTTAGTAATATAATTTGTGGCTGTTGCAACCTGTTGTGCACTAGGTTGTAAATCAAAGCCTGGAGTTCCTAATACTGCCATTTTTTTAAATTTTTATTTTTTCTTAATACTTCTAATTCTGAGTCCCTTCCCACTGCTACTATCGCCTACGTTTCTAATCTTCAATCCATCTTTACTGAAATTCTCAGGAGTCTTACGTATACTGTCCATATTAATGTTCTTTGATTTTTTAGAAACATTATCTACAGCTTCCGTCATTCCCTGATTGTAAAAAAATTCAGCAAACTTGTCAAGATTCATAGCAACTGAAATGGCTCTATGATAACCTTTAGGGTCTGCAATAAGCCCTGACTCTTTATCCATGAATTTACTCACGAAATTATTTACGTCAGATTGCTTACTCTTCAACTCATTGCTATCACCAGGTTTGAAAGTAAAACTTTTTTCTCCGACCTTGAACTCAAAACCTTTGAACTCGTCATTAAAAACCTCATCAGTTTTTTCCAGAAAGTAATCGTACTTTTTCTTCTGTGCTTCTCTAGCTGTGTTTGACTCTTTTATATAACTTTTATAGCTTTCCATTTCTTTAGTTTGCTCATCAGATAACCCACCCCCACTTGACTCAAGAGGAATTTTATATTTATCTTTTTGCTCGTTAAAGAACTTTCTAGCTTTTGCAAGTTCTCTTTTCTTTGCTCTCTCAATCTTTTTAATATCCGATTCTTCATCTACATCTTCATCGTAGTTAAACTTATCTTCTATTAAATCTTTTATATCCTCACTATCTAAACCTTCTTCAGTATGAGAATAATATTGAGATAACAATGTGTTACCGTCCATGTTATCGTAATCCTTTTGTAAATTAACAAAGTCTTCGATACCACGACCAGTTTCTTTTTTGTATTTAAAATACGCAGAAACATCTTCAGGTAAATCAACGTTTGATTCTTTAGTTTCAAACAGTTGTTCTACTGAGTCGATATCTCTATCGTATCTATTTTTAATATAAGAAAGAACGTCTGCATCATTTAACTCTGATGCGGGAGCTTCCACTTCTTTTGTTTCGACCTCTGGTATCTCTACCTTTTCTGTTGTAGTTTCCTCACTATTAGAATCCTCAAATTGCTCTTCGTGCTTCTTTAGTAATTCCTCTTCAACTTCTACTTTCGATTTCTCGACACCTGTAACTTCTTTTACAGTAAATTTATTTTCATCCATTTAATTTAATTTTTACAAAGTTAGTATTTATTTATTTTATTTATTTAAGCCTATCTAGGTTCAAATTCTGCAAGGTCAAAACCATCTAAACTATCTTCGTTTGATTCAAAGTTTATAGCAGGTAGATTACGTTTACGTTGTTCAATCATTTTAGATTGCTGTGTATTCCCCATACTTATACGTGCAGCTTTAGCATCCTCCTTCTGAGTTTCTCTAGCATCAATCTGTGATTGTTGAACTCCTTGAATCTGCATCTGATAGTTAAACTCTACTGCCATTAACTGACGCTTAAGGTCAGCCTCGTTCTTTTGTTTTTCAATCTCAAAAGCAATCTCTGCCTGCTTAACCTGTATCTTAGACTGCATCTCCATCTGTGCTTTTTGCATATCTGCCTGAGCCGCCTGTTGTTGAAGCTGTGATTTTAACTGAGCATCCATCTGTTGCTTCTGCTGCTCCATCTGCTGACGCTCTGCTTGTGTTTGTTTACGCTTTACTTTAAGAAGTTGATTAGCCATCTTTAAATTATTAATGGTTCTAATATCTATAGCATCTTCTAAATCAATACCACCATTCTGTAAAGACATCTGTATATTTTGTTCAAGCTGTGCTTTCTCCTCTTCATCCGGTGTCATCTCTATAAATATACCAAAGTCATACAGATATAAATTTTTAATATCTTCTAATATACCTAAGTTATATTTCCCAATCTGCATAGCAAACTCATCCTTAAAATCTGCATACTGCAAAACATCTGCAGTTCTAATAGATAAACATTCCGCTAATGTTCTAGTGATATATAAACTAGCATTAAGTATATGCCTTGTTGCTACATTAGAATTTAAGGCTGCTAACTTCTGAACCCCAACTAAAGAATAAGGGTCTGGTGTTGAACCGTCTCTTGCTTCATTTAATCCTGTAACCTGTCTTAGCATTCCTAAGTAATGGTTATAGTTTCCTATAAGCATTTGCATTTTACTTTGCCCACTATTAGATGTAAGCTGTTGTATAGGAACCCTTGCATTATTAAACTCTCCATCCTGTGTATAACTTCTACCAACTACACTACCTGTCTGGAAGTATAATCGTAAAGCATCTTCAGGATTGTATGCTGCTCCTGTCCCAAGGTCTACCTCACTTAATCCATCGGCATCTATAAATACACCATCAGGTACAACCTTAGCTACCACCTGTTGTATTTTTAAATGTGTTATTTGTATAAGGTCTGCAAAAGGAATCATTCTTCTAACTAAAGATTCTAATACTCCTTTATACATACGTGGTGCACACGCAACATAGTTAGGCATAGCAAACTGATTTGCAGAATTAGGTCTTACCATATTCTCCATCATCTGCCATTTTAAAAGAATGTTTGTACCCATAACCATAACACCTTCATACCATACATCAATTCTTTTTTCTACTCTTTCAAAGTTTCCTTCCTCCATCATTTCTGGTGGTGGATTAAACTCATCATCTTTTTCTACGGTTTTAAAAGTACCTTCAGATAATTGTTTCTTTTTATATACAAATGTATTAGTAGTCTTATAGTTAAAGTATAATAATGTACATGTATCTCTAGAAAACATACTGTTTTCATACATAGCAGCTACATTATAGTAGTCATACCAAGATTGACTGTATCGAGATATTTCTTCCATCTCTTCATTAGTAATCTCTGGGTCAATCTTTATAAGCTCTGCAATAGGAACTGTTTTAAGTTCACCCCAATAAAAACAATCTTTAAAGTAAGGGTCTTCCGTATAACTATATACCACATTTGCTGGGTCAACATACTTAACACGAATACCGTCACCCGCTTGAAACTCATGCTTACACATTCCTATACCAAGGGTAGCGATATCGTAATCTACTTTTTTACGTACATCAGCATAATGACTTTCTTCAAGCATTGTATTAATAGCAATCTCATTAGCTATCTCAATTCCAGGTTTGTAGTTAAGCTGCATATATAACTCCATCTCTGTATCATTACCTGGTAAAGTTTCAGGGTCTGTTTGAAATATACTTATACCAAAGTCTTGCTCAACCTGTTTAAATAAATCTTTATTTACTACATTCACCTCTACCATTCTTTGAAACTCATTACGTTTCTCTGCCGACATAGCGTCCATAGCAATACAGTTAACTTTAAAAAGTCTATCCGACATTCCGTTAACTACAATATCTACAAACTTGGGTATGATTGGAACGGGTGTCCAGTCTAAATTAAGATACGATAAATCTCCATCTACCGCTAACTCGTTTTTATATTTTGCTACAGACTGCTCTCCTCTTGCATACAGTCTTAATTTATGGAACTCTTGCCACTGGTTATAAAACCTACATCGCATTCCATCCTTTCTAAACCACTCGTATTGTATAGCTTGTCCTACCTGTAAGCCAAACTCATCGGATGCCTTTTGTCTGTCGGTAGCAAATTGGTCAGGAAACGCAGCAGATTTAATACTTATCTTAACATCTTTCATCTAATTATTTGACTTTTATTGCTGGTGTTATTGTATCTTGCAAAGTTAATACTTATTTTTGATTTTTCTTTAGACGGTGTGTATAAGTGCTTTTGGTTAGCCATGATAGCTAATCCAGAACTTATAGCCGCATCAAACTTAGTTCTATTTGTAATATCAAACTTAGCCCAATCCTCTAATGTTCTACCAAAATACATATCTCCCATATCTCCTGGGTCTCTATAGTTTCCATCAAAATCTATACCCACATACTTTTCTATATATGACTCAATAGCAGAAGCATGCGATTGTTTTACATCCTCTGAAGAGTTAGGTATACCTCCTAGCTCTCTTTCTGTTTTAGAAAGTTTAGTATACGTCTTGTCTGGTCTATTCATAGAGAATCCTCTATAACCCCTATTCTTTAAATGATATAACAATCGAGGTTTATTATTCTCACAGAGTATTGGCATTCCATAAAACACTAAAGCCATTAAGACCTCTTCAAAAAATATCTCTGCTGTTTGTGGTCTAGCTATATACTCTAAAAAGAAATGATTAGAGGGTGCCTCTTGCATATTAAACTTAGTTAAACCATGCAGTGCACCGTTAGAACCTTTACCTAATACCACACCTGATATATCGTACGAGTCACAACCAAATGAACCGATAGATTCATTACCTGGTTTCTTCATTCCTTTTTCTATAATAACATTATTTTGTAGGTGTGGTGGTGGTGTCCAGCTTACCTTGAACCTACCATCTCTTTGCGGTGTCCATATAACCTTAGAATCTTTTATACCATCTTTCCAATGAAAAGAACCTGTCGTTACATGTCTGTCCATTATTAATGAATCGTTATAATCTATCTGTTGGTATATCTTCGTAAGATTAAACAAAGAACGTTTACTCTCATCTCTAAATGCATGAGACTCTGTACGAGGAAACTGTCTATAAAACTCATTTAATGCATCGGCATCACTTTGTAAAGACTCTACCTCGTTAGCCCAATAGTCTATAGCACCTATTGTAATATCTTCTCCATCTATACCACGTACTGGTTTGTTAGGTGTACGTAATACAGGCATTCCATATATATCTATATATCCTTCAAAGTTCCATTCCATTGGAATAAACAAACAATACAACCCGCTTTTAGTCTGACCGTTAGAGTTTCGTTTAGATGGGAAAGAATCTGCATATAAACTTTTAAAGTTTCTACCTCCTTTATCTAAAGCGTTAGATGTAGAACCCATCATACACTTACCAATAATCTTACTACCTAGTCGCAAACATGTTTTAGTTACACGCCAGTTGTTTAATATGTTATCAGGCTTCTCCCACTTACCACTCTCATCGTGTAGTAATAACTGCAGCTTCTCACCATCGTAACTATTATCTCCTGTATTCTTCCAGTCAATAGTAGTGTCTAATCCCTCTAGCTCTTCATCCGCTATGGTAGACATATTCTTTTTTGTAATCTTAGATGCAGGAACCCTATATGCTAACTCTGTTTTAGGTTTATCCATACCATCTTGAATAGGTTTAAAAAAGAATGGGTAGTTATTAGATATGGGTACAACCTTATCTGTAAACATCTTCTTAGCATCAGAACCTGTTTTAGATAGTATACCTATCCTTGAATCTTTTGTAATTGTAGCTTTGTTTACTCCTTCACATGAACTCATAAAAGAAAATCCTGAACGTCTTATTTTTAAATAACACATACCAAAGCTTCTCTTATCCGCTTTACATGCTTCCCAAAAAATATAGAATATTCTATTAGCCTCTCTAAAGTCGGGGTGACCTACATCAATCTTTGTCCACTGTAAGTACATATAGTGTGTACCTGTAATGTAGGTAGGTTTACCATTATTCATAAACCAATAACCTTGTTCTCTCCTATCAAACTCCTCCTCTATATAGTCTACCCATTTACCTTTAAATACATCAGGTGTTTCGTGCCACTGGAATATAGATTTAATACGATGTAGTTCTTTTGAAATTTCTGTAGGCTCCCAATACTGTTCTTCTTTTTTCTTAGACCTTTTATAAATTTCTTTAGGAGGTTTTGGTAAAGCAATCTTTAAACCATTAATTTCAATAACAGTCTCTATCTGTCCTGTCTTAGATATAACAACTACATCGTACTTCTCATTATATCCATACAACCAGCTCTTTCCTCTATTCTTAGTGCTTAATACCTGTTTAGGAATATACTTATCTATAATCCTATATAAACTATTTTGAGTTTCTTTCTGCAAATCCTTTTGGGGTATTCGTTTTCTTTTCTGCTACGTTACCATCTAACATAGCTCTCTCCTCTTCGATTCGTTTAAGTATTTCAAACGCATCAAAGATAGCAAGTTTTTTTGTAGCCGCTGCGTTCTTTAATCTATCGGCAGCTAACTCATCATCTTTATCGTACTTGATAATATCTTCTTTAGCTACTTTAACTAACTGCTTTACAGCTTTCTCACCTGCCTCTATTATACTAAGCTTTATCTCCCTTATCTTCATCTTGTTTTGGGTAAAGTTTTTTTATTTCTTCTAATGCCTCCTTATGACCTGGCATATGCTTTACAATCTGTAATACCCCTAGAACCATATCTCTAGTTTGTTTCTCTTCTAAGATTAAAGTTTGTAAGTTTGTTGTCAAAGCCTCTACCTTTGCTTTGAGTATTCCGATGTTTTTTTGTACTCCCATAGTTAAATTAAATTATCATTGTTATATTATTTGTAAACATTCTATAAAGTTTTTCTCCCTCTATAGTAAACTCATATTCACTCTCTGGTTGAAAAGAAATCTCATCCCCTACCTTTACACCTAGGTCTAGTAACTCTTGGTTGATATATTTTACTATACCCATTAAAGGCTCTTCACCTCTTTTCATTATTGCAGACTCCCTAGCTTTTATAGGTTTTATAAAACAATACTTACTGTGGCCTCTCCACTCACCGTTTTGTTTATATAAAAAGAATTGTTCATTGTCTACAAGGAATAAGTTTTCTTTTAAAAAACTTTTACCACTTTTCTGCCTACCATACATATCGTAATAAAACTTAAATACATTATGATGTACGATAAGAGTGTCACCGACTTTTATTGGACCTTTATATGCTATAGGTAAAGCTACTACTTTTGCTTGTCTGTTAGAAGATATATGGTCTTCTTGAGAGACGCTAGTAATAAGCTCCGCTCCACCTACCTCCTTTACATTGTCATACCTTCTATCTTTCAAAGGTGTAACAATGAAGTTGTGTGGGGACCTCATTAAAAGTTTATATTATATTCTAAAGATATAGGCATAGTGTTCAGAAACTCTTTCCATAAATATACCTCGTCTCCCTTTTGAATCCATATCTTATAAGATATATCTCCTGATTGAATAAGATGTATTTTATGTAGACCTCCTAGAACGTCTTGCCCTACAATGTAATGCATGGCTCCAGACTTGTAGTCTGCACCGATTGATATTTTTCTAATGTCCATTTCATTTAATTTAAATTTTTATTTTACCAACGTAAAGAAAGGTTTACTGCAAAATTTAACCCTGACGTAAACGTTGTATTAGTTTCAAATGTTATAAAGAATCCATAACCTGGCTCTAATGTTTTTAAAGCATTAGAAACCCATGTTATATCTCCACACGCCATTCCTCCAGCACCTGTTGTTAATGCTACCGAACCCGCTTGTGTAGCTGCTACTCCGCCACATAACTCAATCTTCCATAAACGTATAGTATAGGTAGCTGCTTGGTTAGCTCCAATTTGAACTTTACCATTACACATTACTAAATCATCTACCCCTGATGCACAAGCACCATCACCTGGATTTATAAAAAAGGTACCTCCTACCTCTGCTCCATAATTCATAGGAGCCGCTGGATTTGTTATATTGCGGAATGTGTTAGGTTCAGGATAAGAATTATTTTTTTCTAAAGTGTAATATGTTCCTGTAACATAATAACCACTTTGATAACTATAATACTTAAATGTTTGTACACCATGTGGATTGTTTTGTGTTGGAACTTGCCATGAACCATCAGCACGTAAGAAGTGTGTTGTCTGACCAACTGCCGCAGAACTTGGTACGTGTCCTACATTTGATGAGCCATCAAATACATTAGGTGTTACAACCACAGCTCCTGTTGTTGGAGCGATAGTTATAGCTGTACCTGTAGATGTTCCTGCTCCCGCTCCTGTTACCGAAGCTACCGCTCCTGTTCCTGCTGCCGACCAATTTATATTACCTGCACCATCAGATGTCAATACCTGACCTGCCGCTCCTGTACCTCCTCCACTATCTTGTATAGTAGTTGGTCTTATAAATCCTGTTAAGGTTATATTTTGGGTAGCGGTATTACCTGCATCTAATACTTCTTGTAATGTATTATCTGGTACAGTTGGTGTAGCCCATTCTACACTTGTACCTGTAGCTGTTAATACTCTGCCTGCTGCTCCTATACTACCACCTGCCCAAAGAGTACCTGTTACACCAAAGGCTAAACCTGCAGTACTAGCAGTATTACCTCCTGCTGTAAATGTATTATTACCATTCCACTCATTTGTGCCAGAAGAATTAATTCCATTATTAGCTCCAAATATAGTTGTACTTGTGCCTGAGAATGTTATACCAACTCCAGCCGCAGCGTTTCCTGCACCTAAAACTTGTTGTAATGTAGGTATTGCTAAACTAGGTAATGTAGTTGACCATTCAACTCCTGTAGCTGTAGATGTTAAAAAGGAACCTAAAGCACCTGTAAGTCCAGCACTATCATTAATCTGACTTGTACCATCAAAACTTAAAGTAGAAGCAATAAGGTTTACAGTAGTGCTTGAAAACTGAGTAGTTCCACTAATATCAACTGTTGCTGGTGTTTCTACAACCAAACTACCTCCAGCATTTTTAACTGTTAAAGCAACACCTTCCAATGTCATCGCCGTAGTAGCTATGTTGGCTCCTACCGAACTTGTTAACACATCATTTAAACTACAACATGTAACCGTTGGACTATCTATCCACAGTAGACCACCTCCAGTAGAGCTTAATAGCTGCCCTGGGTTTCCTGTATTACCTAATGCTGTTATTGTAGTAGGGTGAACGGTTCCAATTACGGTAATATCCCCTGTTAAGTTTATATCTTCAATAGCGGTATCACCTGTAGTTAATACAGACTGTAAATCTTGAGCAACACCACCAGCACCTACAATATCACTTATCTTAAACGTTACCGTTTCATTACTGTTGTTAACGTCTGTACCTATAAGTAAGTCATCCGCTGCTGGGGTTACCGTAGGATATGCTGTAGTGTTTTCAATTTTTGCCATGTCTCTATATTTCTACTATTCTATATTGAAAGTTAATAGTTAGTGTTCCATCACCTTGCGTTGGGTTACCTGTAGATGCTTTGAATAATAAGTTGTTATTACCAACAACACTTCCTGCTCCAGGGCTAACATTTGAAAGACCAGTGTAAGTAGAGCCTGCATTTAGTATAGTGGTACCTACTGTATTAAGTGTTACACTATCATACTCTAAGGTTGCATCAGTAAAGTTAAACGCTTGTGTATTAAACGTTGTCTTATATACGATTGTTCCGTAAGGAACAATAATTTTATTAGCACCTTGAGCCGCTATTAATATGATAGGTGTTGTGAAAGAATTTAATAACTCGGCTGTTGTTAAAGTTTTTACTAAAGTCTTAGTACCAAAGAATCCCTGAAATTCATTTACGGTGCAAGTCTTTGTTGCATCGCTATCGCTTACATCTGTTAATATAACAAAGTCATTTGCTGTTGGGGTTACATTTGGGTAAGCTGTAGTATTACTTATCTTCGCCATCTTTTTCTTTTTCTTTTATCTCGCCTGTCTCCATATTTATAATAGAGTCAGAACCGTATGTTTCCATTAATGACTTCTCTACTCCTTGAAACTCAGCTTTTAATTCTTCTACACGTAAACATATTCCATGCTTTTGTAATGCTAAATCTCCTAGCTGTGTTTTCAATTTGTTAAATTCAGCTGTCATTGTTTGGAGGCTGTTTAATTCCTCATCCGTAATTTTTTTCATTTTATTAGATTTTATTATTTTTTACAAAGATAGTAAAACTTATTTATTACTATCCTTACTTGAACCTCCAAAGAAGAAATCAATAATTGTATTAACCTTAGCACTCATCGCACCAAACACTGTAGAGATAAAACCTATCTCATATTCAGATAACTCTACATCGTGTAATACAAAGTATTTAAACATAATATATGTTAACCCAAAGTATGCAGCAGTAAATAGAGAAGCTAATATCTTTTGAATCAAAGCATCACTCTTATATAAAGACCTTGCATCTTTTCTATCTTCTACTTCTTTAGCAAAAGCCTCACGCTCTGCGTCTAGTAAAAGTTTTTTAATATGTAACTTAGCCTGTTCTCTTTCTTCGTCTGTTGTTATAATCTCATCTAGTATTCCCTCTGCGTTATCAAATAACTTTCCGAATACTCCACCTAATATTTTTCCTAACATAATTATCTATTTTTAACTCTATCAATAAGTAAGTTTATTTTTTCTCTTAGCTCACTTAATTCTTTTTTTATACCTTCTAACTGGGAAGATAATGTCTCGTGTCTCTTACTAAACTCATTCTTAACTTCTCGTATACTAAAAAAGAAAAACTGGTATAAAGCATATAAGCACCCTATCAGTAAAACAACTGATAACCCATACTGCTCTATTAACTCCAATGCCTTCTCCATTAATATTTACCTCTTCTACTTTTAGGTGAGCTTTTTGTTGAGCCTCCTTTTCCAGCCCACAGTTTCTTACATGCCCAGTATCTTGCAGTAAGCTTTGATTTTGCTGTACCACATTTATGTCTAGCTCTAAAAGATTTACGTGCTGCTGCAGAATAGTTATGACCATATCCCTTAGCACCAAAGTGTATTAATTTTTCTTTACCGCCCTCACAAGCCTTAACCATTTTTTTCTTCCCTGGTCTTGTACTAGGTCTTACGACATTACACTTCATATTTTTTTTAGACACTGCCATGTTTAATATTTTTCATTAAGGTCGGCCTCTAATCTATCAATATGCTCTCTGTTATATCTAATATCGTTTTTAATTACTTCAATATTAAAGGTTTTACTTTCTTCCTTTAACTCTGTAACCTTTTCACTTAAAGAATCAACCTGATGTTTTGCGTTATACCATACAGCAAGTATAGAGCATAAAAAAAATATTACTTTAATTACTAAGGAAACACTAATCTTTTGGTCCATCATTTTTTCTTAGTTCTAACTTTTGCTTTACGTGTATTACTTACAACTGTTTTTCCTTTTCTTTGTTCTCTTTTCTTTTTCCTTGCAGTCTTAGCTCTCTCTCTTTTACTTAATGACTTAGCTTTAGCTAATGGTAGACATCTGTCTGGATTCTTTTTGTCTTTACTTGTACCACACGCTCCTTTAATAGAACCATCTGTTCCAATACGAACCCACTTTTGGTCTCTCCATTTCTTTAACTCACCCACTTACTTTTTATTTTTTTTTGCGTAGTTAGGGTCTTTACAATATTTACTCGCAGCCATGTTTGCATATGCTGAAGGGTATGTATCAAAAGTTCTTTTAGCCCAAGCAATACCTGCAGGACAAATCTTATTACCTTTAGTCCTCCCTTTTTTTGCCATTATTTATATCCTTTTGTTTTATTTTGTGCGGATTTAGCTATTTTAGCTAGTCTATCAATAAACTTACCAGACTTAGCTTTTGGTATTGGTTTGCCTTGTTTTTTCCATATAGCTTTACCTTTTTCATCTAGGTCCTCATATCTAACGATATCTTCCTTTTGTTTTCTTAAAAAAAGCTTATCCTTTTTTGTGTAAGTTGAAGGATATTTCTTTTTTTTCTTTTTACCATTACCGTTGCTATCAAAAACACTAACTGATAATGGTTCACTTAAATTTCTACGTATTGCCATGTTGTTTTATTTATGTTATGAGCCACAACCAATACAGTCTATATGACTATCCATTGGCTTAACTCCCTTTAGTTTCATTTTAATATTATGAATCTCGTCTGCAATATCAGCCTTTTCTAAAAAGTTTTCTGTATCGTAAAACTTTTCTTCCAGCTCTTTTATTTTATTCTCTAACTCTGTCATTATAAGTCTGCGTATTCTGATGTAGCATCATAGCTCGGACATGCCTTGCTAGAGAAGTCTCGATGACCATGAATCGAAGCGTCTGGGTACATAGCTTTTAAAGTTCTAAGTACAGCAAGTAGTGCTTCCTTTTGTTTTGGTGTGCGTGTATCTTTAGGTGTCTTACCATCTTCTTCTACACCACCACAGTAGCATATACCTATAGAATATCTATTATGTCCTGCTACATGTGCACCAATCTTTGCGATATCTCTTCCTTTCAAAATGTTTCCATCTAAATCAATATAGAAATGATACCCTATATCATTCCATCCTCTACCGTTAACATGCCAATCTCTGATTGTGTCAACAGAAATATACTGTCCCTCTCTAGTCGCTGAACAGTGTACAATAAGTTTATCAATCTTTCTCATTTATTTTTTTGTTAGTTTCCAAAACTTATACAAGGTATAGCCTATAGCTAAAGCTAGTGATACAAATTGAAGTATCTCATTGCATTGTGTTAAGGTTAATCCTAGTGCTCCACCATTAGCTGCTAGTACTTCTACTGTATCTTTTGCGTGTCCGTTCATTATCTTGAATATGTTGTTGTATACCCTACTTCTATGTAGGTATTAGTTTGTGTCCAATTCATGAATGTAAAGGTAGTAAATTATTTTAAATCAGGGTTAGGCGGAAGTGACCACCCGTTAGTAGGGTCAGCTTGATAAGCTAACATTTCGCTATGCGTATATTTTGTCTTAGAATCTGCAATCGCTGGTACTGCGTCTGCAGGAAATGATATTATAAATTTATCGTCTGCTAAGTTTTTACGTACTGTATCTGCGGAGTCTTGTATAACCTGCCCATAACGCACATCATTCAACTCATCAATATCTAATATACAGTATATCATGTTGGTACGTTTGTATTAATGTTAGCAGAAGTCATGTTTGTCATTGTAAGGTTTAAGCTTCCTTGAGCGTCTGCTATGGTAGGATAAGAACCTGGTCCACTTGGGTCACCCATTCTCCACCAGTTAAGAAGGTTTCCAGCAAATGATTCTGCTTTTAAATCTGTTGGGTCACCACTATTATAAAGTGTAGTAATCTCACCAGCACTTAGTTCTTTGTTCCATATAGAGCATTCATCTAGTCTACCGTTAAAGCTATACGCTGCCGCCTTTCTTCCTATATGAAATCCTGCAGCACCAGCACTAAAATCGGTACTATCATTAATAGATTTAGAGTCTAACAACACTGCGTTTCTATACCATCTACTAAAACCAGCACCACCAGGTCTATCTACTGCAAAGGTCCACATCTCCCATGCACCTACTGCAACAGTACCTGTAGAGATATCACTCCAAGGAGAGCTTAACCATCGCATTCTATCGTTAGTTCCATTAATAATTATTTCCCAATCGGTTGTTGCATCTGAGAACATTATGTACTCATCAGCTCCACTGTCTGCTAAACGATATACCCAGAAGTTAATTGAAAAACTTGTTGTACCTATACCAGGTACACTTGATGCATTATCTAAGCTTTCGTCTACCCCATCAAATTCTACGGAATAAAGATTAGTGAAAGCGTCAGGACCCATCCCAACACCTGCCTTCTCTTGGAAGGTATCACCTGCTATGCCTACACCAATACCTGTAGCCATCTTACCAAAGTGCTATAATATCCGAAGCTGTAGTCGCTGGAGTAGTGTCTGTTACTTGTACTACCTGCGTAGGCATAAACGATGCGTTAGGTAGGTTCTTAAATTGTAATGTTAGATTTGTAGGTTCAGTAGAAGTGTTAAGATAATTACCACTCTGTGCTGCCATTTTTACACCTAAGTTACCAGCGGTTCCTACATATAAAATACATCCTTCTGTAGCTCTAGCAAATATATATAATCTATCTGCTGCAGTTCCTGTTGTATTAATATTAACTATTAAAGTTACATCATCTTTTACTTTTTCTACAGTATAAGCTTTAGGTGTAGTAGTAGCACCGTCAGGGTCGCAATATACAATAGCACCTGGCTTTATATTCATCTCTGTTAACTTTGTCCCTGCAGCAAATGTAATATTAGTATTAGCTGCACTAAAATCTGCAGTCATTGCTACCACGTTATCCGCTGCAGTAGTAGAACCGTCAATTAAGTTTATTACTGACGAAGGGTCAGGAATACGTGTTCTGTCGCTAGGTATTACTTTTAAGCCATCGCCTACTTGTAATTTTTGATATGCCATTTTTTATTTATTATAAGGGAACATTCGGTTTAGGGAATCTCTACGTTTGTTACAACCGCAATCTTTTCCTGTAGCCTTCGCTACAGTGTTTACTGCCTTTTTGATTCCTAAAGAAGTAGTAAACTTCTCGATACTATCGCCTAGTCCTCTTGATTGTCCTATCCTTGTTCTCTTCATTTTTTACATTTACATCTTGAGTATGGACACATAGGTAATGTAAACATTAATCTACTTATCAACCAGTTCCATCCACACTTTACTTTATTTCCAAATGCGATAAGTGCCTTACCCATTCGTACCAATAATTTTCCCATCCTATCTTTTTTTACAACCAAAATTGTTAGCGTAGTTTGCCATCCCTACTACTTTTTTAGAATACTTCTTTGTATTCTTCATTACAGCAGAGGCAGCACTACACGCATCTTTGAATCCGTTATTCTTAGCCCACTTAGTAAAAGCACCTTGGCGAGATTCTTTTATCTCTGGAAATTTCTTAGTTCTTCCTTTAGCAGCCATAGTTATTTATTTACCATATGTTTTTTGATAGTGGGATGTCCAACTCTTATAAAACTTGGGATTGCTTTTGTCATAACCCCCTTTTTTTAAACTCGAAATATGGGATTGCATAGTACGCTGGTTCATTTTTGTGCCTCCAGGTTGATTCGCTGGATTCTCTGGATGTGTATCCCAAGATTGACCTTTCCACATACAGCCACTTCTTTTACCTTCACAGTATTGCTTTGTTGCTTTTGTTTTTGTTCTGCCTTTAGTTGCCATTTTATATTTATTTAATTATTTATTTACGGATGTGTGCACTGATGTGCTTACCTACATTATTAATTTTCTCATAATCCATATTGTGGTCTCCACCATAAGCGTGTCCATACATTTCTTTAGACATTGCTTTAGACTCGTCTCTACGGTCTTTCATTGATTGTTTGTGAGCACCTCTGTGCTTCATTCCTAAAGACTCATCAAGTCTTGCGTTGTAACCTTGTTTTTTCATAGTTTAAAAATTTATCTTACAAAGATAATAATTTTCTTTTAGTACCCTGAAACAGTTTTCTTCTCCATCCCATAACCTGGATTATTTTTCTTAGAACCGTCCATTAGTTTAGAAAACCAATCGGCTTGTGCTTTACCTGGTGCATTGTAAGGGAAAGTCTTCTTCATTTTTTTTCCTGTATCTGGACAGGAGTATGTAACTGTTGGCATAATTTTGTAATTTTATACAAATATACAAATTTAATTTAATGATAGAGAGAGACTACAAGTTCAACCCAGGGTACGACTATATGAAATACTGGAGGGTTATACGCTACTGGGCGAAGGCTAAGTACAAGATAGGTACACCCGATATAGACATGCTGTTCTTCCTATACAGCGAACAGATTTTTAACAAGACAAAGTTTAAAGAGTTTGAACAGTGCATGTCGTGGGATGAGCCAAGGTTCCATAGGCTTTTAAAGGAAGGGTGGATACATGTGTGGCGGAAGAAGGCCGGGAAAGAGACAACACTATACGAGCTATCCTATAAAGGGAAAAGACTTGTTACCGCACTATACCAAAAACTAAACGGGGAGGAGATTGGTGAAAGCCCATCTATGAACCCACTATTTAGAAAAGATGCATCCTACATGGATAAGGTCTACCGTAATATGATTATAGATATGAATAAGTTTATAAAACAACAACGACACTCCGCTCAGTAATCACCGTATACGGATTATCCTCGATTAACATCTCGTGGCTACCCGCCTCATCGTAATAGATGATATCTCCATTGTTTATTACCTCAACATCGGTACCCGACTTTACAACCTCGCCTTTCTTATAACGAAACTCCGAAGCATCTTGTGCGGATAGTAATAACCCAGACTCTGTCTTTAACTCTTCCTTAATCTTTTTAATTATAATATATTTTCCTATTGGCTTCATTCTTCAAAATCATTTTCAACAACAATATGTAAACTAACTAATGGTAAGTAAAACACATGGGTAGTAAACCCTACATCGTGATAAGACCGTAGCCCTATAACTATCCCTGGATAAAACCCAACGTTTACTTCAAAGCTCAT
>JGI25127J35165_1000084_pt1 | contig 46661 bp, 63 predicted proteins | sample ETNvirenome_2_30_FD_35165 | JGI IMG/M metagenome (IMG submission 35165) | reverse complement strand
CACGTCAAGGCATGGGTGGAGAATGATAGTAGTTAGACACCCCTACACAGGGGTGTTATACTCAGAATGATCATCACTAGGGAGGTGACAGAATGAAACTATGTAACGAGTGTCTCAGAGTCAACGGGCACCATGCCCACTGCTCAGAGGCAGAGGACATGCCGGAGCCGACGTTCACACTGTGGCTGACTGGCAGAGTGGTAGATGACCGGTTGTCGAGCGAGAGCGCGATGCGCGCCGCCGCGAAGCTGTGGGGGTTCAACCCCTCCGCTGTCATCGAAGATGGTGAGGCCGACATTCTTGACGAGTGTGGCGTCTTGATCGGGGGGTGCTACACAAATGAGTGAACGCGCCCAAGAAGTGCTGGCGATTGTTTTCGCAATGATCGCCTTTCTGTATGCGTCGTCGATGGATTACGAAGACGCGGTGTCTGACATGGATGTTTACTGTAAACAAGTCAGTAGCAATATATGGCCTGACTACAACCCTGAAGTTGATTGCGAAGAGGAGTGATCGCTATGAGCAAAAGAAAAAGGTGGACCAAAGCAGAAGACGAGATTCTCGCACTGGGAATTGAAGAGGGTGCCTCCTACGAGGAAATCGGAAAGGTGGTTGATCGTACCGATAAAGCCTGTGCGTTGAGGGCGCTGACGCTACGCAGGAAGTCCGAGAAAAACGCCACGCGATATTGGTCTAGAGGCCGAAAGGGAGCAAGAAAATCGTCTACGACGAGAACCATTCCCCGCAACACCGCCGCAGGCTTGCCCAAACCCGCGCCCACACCACAACCGCCAAGCGATGGCCGGTACATTCCGGTTGTCGAGTCCGGCGCCGTGAATGCCAGCCTGAACAGGCTCTTCATGGTCTCAGTCGCGTCAATGCTGTTTTCTGTCAGCACCTTTGTGTTGATCTCAGCAGTGTTGCTGGCCGGATGAGCGCCGAACGTGGAAGCCCAGACACTCTGATCGCCGTCGAATCTGCTGTGATGATGGCTCAGAGGTTTGGGCAAGACATGGCGATTATGCCTGACTTGTCAGTGAAAAAGCTGGCTGACGTGGAGTCAGGCGCTGTTGCAGGGGCACCACTGGAGATCATCCGGTGCCCCAGAATCTGGAAAAGGGAGCAATCTCATGAAAAGACCTGATGCAGACCTGATTCGCAGGCTTGTGAAGTCTGGAGCACTGGCTAATCGAGGCTTGAAGTTCGGAGGATCGGTTCGAGATCGTTCGCACGGCGGTTGGTCACTCGAAAAGGTTTTTGGACTACCATATTTTTACCTGTCTTACAAAAATATGAAGGAGTTTGACTTTGCGACTGGCGATGATCTTCCCAACGCGGATGACGGCACGCTACTAGAAGACCCTGCCAAGGCGATTGAAATAAGAAAGGAAGGGTATGGTGTTGGTGTGGTGAGGTCTTACACGAATGGCGCGGAGTTTGTGTATGACGAGTTTGTATTGTCAGCCAAATCTGACATACAACTGGAGCATCCAGACTCATACGTCGAGACCGCACCTGTCAACTACTGGGGCGTTGTCAAGGCGTTTCACGACCATACAAACTTTTCCGACGCGATTACATTGTTTATCGAATACCCAAAAGCGCCTAAACAGGTTTTAGTTTGGGAGGGTTGGGCCGAATCAAGGCAAGCCGTCGAACCAGATGGGCGAAGTATTGAGAAAATAGAAATGGTCATGTCGCCTGACTACAAAAGGCACATGGAGATTTGGCATCAAAGATTGCTTGATTCCGGCGCCATCTCTGGCAAGGGCGGGTTCGATCAGTTTATAAGTGGGCTTACGGATCAAACCGCTCAGTGGTATTTTTTTATTTGCAAGCTGATGTCTCACATCAAGTACGGCGACAAACATGTTGTCGAGGTGACCCCTACCCCTGACAAGTTAGCAAAAGCAAAGCGTAACCCAGCCAACCGCAAGCGACCGTGGAATAAAGCGAGTGGACCTCATGTCTTGCTGTTGGATCGGATGCCGACAGGAAAAACGGAGTCTACGGGCACGCACGCCAGCCCAAAACCGCACAGGCGTAGAGGTCACTGGAAAACGCTGTCACACCCGCGCTTCCGACATCATCCGCAGTATCAGAAGAAAATCTACGTCAAGCCCAGTTTTGTGGGTGAGCGTCAGGTTACCTACGAAGGCAACATTTACAGACTGATTGAACCGCTAGAGAGTATCGCGTGCTAGACTAAATCTGCCCCCGTAACTCCCTCCGCGCGCGGCGGCGTGGTTAGAGGTGATTTTGTGGGGGTGTTTAAATTCATAGCGAGATCACCTCAACCGCCGCACCTATTCCCCAGCGATATTCCCGCGATCCTTATGATACTGCACGTTCATCAGGTGCTGGGCTATCGCTTCATCCTTGCTCTGGCCGTGATACTCAACGGCCAAGTGCATGTCCAACAGGGCGCTGTTTACGCTTTTTGTTTCGTAACCGTCGCCTTCCTGCCGATACACCGACGCCAGTAGGCGCCCAAACTTCCCCCTTTTGTCGATATAAGTCTTGAGAAGCACAGAGGAGCCCTCCGGCAACTCTTCCTTGACGTAGTCCTTCGCCAAATTCCCCAGCGCCTTGAGGTCGGGCGTGCCACCTCGCGTCTCTGCGGCATCTATGGCGTAAAGGCGACAGTTCTGATTTTTGAGCGTGATGTCGAACCCACAGTCCACATCGAACACCACAGAGTCCCCGTCGATAACCCGAACCACAGTGGCTTTGTACAGATAGGATGGTTGCATCGCATTCTCCTCAAATTTTGCGCGCTCGATACATACATGACGTGATCCCCGAACCCATCGAGGATAAATTTGTTACTCCTGAAAAGTCAGAGATAATGCATTTGGGTCCAGCAGGTCCGTTTTTGAACGGCGTAGTTACTGGGTTTGCACGGTTTGCACGGTTTTTCACTGCGCTTGAAAATCACTACTCTCAACAAGTTATGAGTTATTTGTGCTTCAAGTATCTCACAGGATTCTTACCTCCGGCCATCCTCCGATCGGCAATCCAAGACAGCGCCTCCTTGAGGGCCTTGAGCTTTTTTGGGTCTGCTGACACATCCCACTCGTGAATCACCACCTCCTGCACGAGGTACTTGTGATACTCGCCGAATCTATCCGAGACCAACCTCAGCGTCCTGCCAAAACGCATTAGGGCATCATTCGCCATTGGATCTTCACTCCGCTTGCCGCCGGCACTCGCCTCAAACTTGAGGGGCTTGACGTACAATCCTGCCGCTGAGCTTTGGCTCAGCACATACTCAGCCGCCTGATGTTCCTGCAATGTGAGAAGGCCATCCATTAGGTAACGATCAATCAGCGTCTGATCCATCACCTTGGCGCGTGGCATCTTGCCACCCTCGACCATCACGCTGTGGCGCTTGTGGATTTCGTTGGTGCCGAGGTCTGTGTGTAACTTGTTAGACATAAGGATGATTGTCCCCGGATAATTTTTGTTTATGCGTATTTACAGCAACGGCAATGTAGGGATTGGCACCGAGTTTCTTCATTGCGCTCAACAATTTAACTGCAACGACCATACCGGACAGCACCTTTTCTGCTTTTTTGCTGTAAGCGAGATTTGTCACCTTCCACAAAGTGCCTCTTCTGGGCGTTGCCATAGCGCGGCCTGATAATCACTGGCGGGTCTGGCTCTGGATCACACACCTGAATGACACCCCCCCGCCTAATAAAATCCTCAACCGACTCACTAGAAGTCATCNAAATCCTCCCAGCCCCTGCTGACACCCTTGATCGAACTGATATTGATCGCTGGCTCGGGACTGGTGAAGTCTTCGTATCTACCGTTAGACATGTTATACGCAAGACACGCCACACCCTGCTGACCAACCCACTTGAACCTCGACTTCCAGCAGTGAACCTCGACGCAGTCGTCTGTGCGGTGAATCGTAATCCCAAGGTCAGCCTTGGCAAACCATGCCGCAGAGCCGGAGATGTTCATCCCCTTGGGTACAGCGTAGGTGCCATCTTCACGGGGGTACATCTTCTGGGGATGGGCGACAAACCAGACGTGGATGCCGTGGGCCTTGGCAAATGACGTGATCTTGCTGAGCATATAGCTGATGCTGTTGTGCTCTTCTGTGCCGGCTTGTTCGATGTAGTTGTATGGGTCAATCACTAAGCCGCGCACACCCAGACGCATCACGGCCTGCTTGGTTCTGTCGATGATGCTGTCGATAGTGCTCATCCCGCCATCCTTGGACTCAAGGAAAACAAAGTGATCATTGATAAACTCTACCGCATCGCCAAGATCCTCTTCGGTCATTCTGGCGCCCAAACCATCGTAGAACGGTTTGCCCGTCACCTTTTCCGCGAGCTTGGCGATATGCATGTGGGGCGGGTTCTCAAACGAACATACCGCAAACTTCCATGACTCACGCCTCGCCAGATTCACCATGATCTGGTCGATAAACTCAGACTTGCCTGAGCTTGGCATCCCTGTGACGACTGAGAGCTGTCCCTCGGATATTGTGAACAAGTCATCCACAACAGGCATACCGGTCGAGGCGCCCCGCCCGTGCCCATTGGCATAGATTTCTCGTACATCATCAAAATAATCCACAGCGCCATACACGCCAGACAAAGGCACAGGCTCGGGATTATCAAATAAATTGTGGGTTTCATCTGGACCTAGACGCTGTACTGCGTCGTTGCCGTCCTTGATTTCTTCTGGAAACTTGACCCGCCAGCACTTGGCACGCCCCACACGGCGAGCTATTTCTTCTGCAAGCGCCTCGCCTGCCTGATCATTATCTGTTGCCAGCACAACACGCTTACACCGCTCAATCCGGTCTCGTTCCTCCCAGATATAGCTAAACTTATTGTCCTCCTCCGGAGATACGCGATTCTGGCTTACCTTCGCCGGAGCCCCATTTGGACATGACACGGCCCTAATTCCTACACTAGCGAGGGCAATAACATCACACTCACCTTCGACTATTGTTAAATCTTCGTCTTCCTCGTCGATATTTTCGATGCCGTAGAAGGATCTGGGGGCGCCATCACAAGAAAATGCCTTGCCATCGACGGATCTCCACTTGATTGCGGTAGGGTTTTCGCGTGGACCATAGATAAAACCAACGGCCTGCTTGTCTTCGCCGTGAAAGTGGCGCATTCCGGTGGTCATTGCTGGTAACTTGTCAAGAGCATCGAGGTGTACCCCGCGACCCTTGAAAAAATCTTTGATTATTTCGACGTTATAATTTAATTGTGTGGGTATCCTAGTTACTTTCTCCATGTGAGCCTCGTAAAATTTTCGCCGCTTTACCGCACCAGATAAGCCACAGTGGTGGCAGTGGTACAGCGAGTGGTCTGGTTTAATTGTGATTGAAAGCGTTTTTTGATTCTTTTTTTTGCGCTGGTCGCCGCAATCAGGGCACTTCACCCTTGAGTCACTTGTGTACCCCAGCACATACTCGTCCAAACTCATAACACTTGCCTACCCCCTTTTTCTGTGATATTGGTAGACCCTAGGACTGTCTTAGACTAGGAAAGAAACAGCTTAGAACATTACTATTTTTAATACTTAGTAATGTCCTAGACTAGAACAGTCCTAGTGTGGGAACCTCCTTTGAGTCCGAGCTTTAGCCCCCGCCTACGGGGGCTTTTTTTACTTCAACTCATCCATGACCATCTGAGCAACGACCTGTTGCTCTGGCCAACTCAGCATGAGCATTTCATCAAGCGCATCTTGCAGTCCCGCCGGATAGCCGGCGATCTCGCAGTGATTAAGAAAAGCGGGCGACTGTAAGTACCTGATAGCATCGACTTTTTCCTGCGATCTGGTCCCTATCAAGTCCCGAATAGCCTGAAAAATAACCTTGCCATACACCAATTTATAGGTGTCTGACATGTATCTCTGCTCTTGGGTTTTCTTTGTCAACACCGCCCCAGTAAATGTGCTTTTCTTTCACTTGCCGATCATTTTTATACACCAGACCCTGAAGACAGTCCAGTATCAACGATTCATCCAGATCAGGTCGCCTGCTCGCATAATAGATCGTGATATCTACAGCAACGTCCTCCGTCATCAGCTCATCTAGCTGTGGGCACTGCTTCTCAAAGCCTTTGACATAATCCAAAGCCTTCTGGGATTTGATGAACAACGGGTGCCCGCTCTTGCTCTTGACAAGTCTACGGCTATTAGCCTTGCTACACGGCTCACCCTTTATTACAACTTTTGTTGACATTGTTATGCTCATGCTTATAATTGAGACCAAACAAGAGTAACAAGGAGGCCCGTGAATGTCCAAGATGGGACGTTATGTTTTTAGACTGCAAGAGGAGACAGAGCAGTATGAGTATCGAAATAGAGAAAGGTGTACCCATGCCGGCGAGGACGAGACTACCCGACCTGCCGTTCAGCGACATGGACATCGGCGATTCTTTTTTGGCGCCGGTGGAGACGGGGAATCAGAAGCTGGTGCAAGCCCTGAGGCAACGAGTGACTCGATTCCAGAAGCATCATCCGCCGAAGAAATTCAGCGTGGTGCAGGACGGTGAAGCGATGAGGGTATTCCGAGTCATATGATTATCACTAACCAGCACAACCTGCCTGAGCCTGTTTTTAGGGCGTTGACGCACAGTGATTACTCAAAGGGGTCGAGCAACCGCTCTGTCACCCAACTGATTGATTCGCCTCGCGTCAGAATACTCAGGAAGGAGCACGACGACGAGATATTTGAGGATGTCTCTGAGATGTTGTGGTCAGTGCTAGGCACCTCAGTCCACCACATGTTTGAGCAACACCAACCCGAGGGACATATAGTCGAAGAGCGCCTATATGCAGAGGTGGACGACTGGATAATTAGCGGGGCAATAGATGTTCAACGGTCAGAGGAGGATGGGTCGGTGACTGTGCTTGATTACAAGTGCACGTCAGTCTGGTCCATAATCTACGGCAAGAAGGAGTGGCACAACCAGCTCAACTTCTATGCTTGGCTTGTCGAGCAATCTAAGGAGATTGAGGTCAATCGCCTACAAATTGTGGCTGTTCTCAGGGACTGGCAACGCACCAAGGCCAGTGTCGAAGAGAATTACCCCAAGGCCCCGTTGATTATCGTTGACATTCCTCTTTGGTCTAAACAAGTTAGAGACAAGTATGTGCGAGATCGTGTCCGCCTTCATCAGCACGCTGAGTTTGAGCGTTTGACTGGGGGTGAGTTGCCACTTTGCACTGATCAAGAACGCTGGAAAAAGGACAGCACATTCGCGGTGATGGCCAAAGGCCAGAAGCGTGCCAAGCGTGTGTTCTCTGATCAGCAATCCGCTGAGGACTTCATCGCACAACAATCAGCAACCAACCTCAGTGTCGAAGAGCGGGTCGGAAAAAACACCCGTTGCGAAGACAACTGGTGCCGCGTAGCACAATTTTGCGATCAATACAGAGGTGTTTATGGAGATAGATGACGAACACGTCATAACCAGTGGCCTGTCGATTGTTGACCTACTGAGTATTTTGCAGGATTTTGGCATCGAGCATGAGCATTTTTTTCAAGCAGTCAAGGCGTCGGAGGCCAAATGCTGGATTACGATGGACTCGTATGGGTATCCGCACATGCTAGTGACGGACGGAGAACTTGGGGCCGTGCTAATCAAGACTGGTCTTCAAACCTTTGAATCGGAGATAGACGCAGTTGATCGCGCTGGATCTGATCCCACGATGATTGTGCTTCCCGTTTGCGGCGAACAGTGCGCCATACCGTTTGATTTTATAAGAAAATTTGAAGGAATTGTTTTCGACGAAGAGCCTCAGTCCGAAAAACAGGGGCTACAGGCTGACAGAGTCACCCACTAGGAGCAAGCAATGGATGATCCGCTGGGCACAGACCCTGAGTTCTACCACAAGGTGGTGGGCATGATGCAGGCTTCTACGCCAAAACTGCACATCACCGTAAATGGCAATCGGCTCTCATTTTACTTGGCCGACAAACACATCGGCGACATGAGTACAGCCGAGTTCTACAAAATGAAACCAACAGAAGTTTGGAAAGCACTAGGAGTAGCAGATGTCTACAAAAAAGGATACCTCCTCTGAGACGTTGTACGGCGCCCTTGTCAAGCTAAGAGGCACGCTCAATAACCCAGACAAAAAATCGAAGAATACGCAGTGGGGGAGTTACTACTGCAAGCTGGAGGATTTGATTCAACACGTCAGGGAGCCGCTAAGCAGTCATGGTCTCACGTTCGTGCAAAATATTGTCAACGAAGAAAAATCTGTCATGGCGCAGACCACCATCATCCACCAGTCCGGCGAAACTCTGACGCTAGATGGACCGGCTGTTCTCATTGACAAGTTCACACCACAGGGTGTGGGCGCCGCCTGTACCTACGCCAAGCGGTATGGGATTTGCAGTGCGTTTGGCATTGAGTCTGATGACGATGACGATGCAAATGCTGTCGAAGATCAGTTCAAGGACAAAGACAAGACTAAGCCGCCAGCAAAAAAGAAGGCGCCAGACAAGAAGGTGACGCCGATTGCGGAGGCTAAAAAGAACTCCGCGCCAGACACCATTGCTGATGAGAGCGAGGCGATTGAGGTGGTGCGGGTCATGAAGGGCACCGTCGATACATTCGCGTCCGGCTCCGAAAACGACCTGATTTTATTCTGGAAAGAAAACAAGCAGGTCATCGACATGCTGGACAGCGAGTATCCAGATCAGTACCAAGAATTGAAGTCGTATTTTTCGCAAATGCGTAAGCACCTGAAGGAGGGTAGCTATGAGCAAGTACCACAAGAGTGAAGGCGGTCTCTGGCCGAACGAAGACAAGGCCAAGTCTAATCACCCAGACAAAACCGGATCTGTCGAGTTGACGAGCGCACAGATCAAGGGGCTGATAGCCATGGGCAAGGCGGGGAAGACACCCAAGCTGAAGCTCGCGGCATGGGACCGAAAGGCTCAGGATACGGGCCAGCCATATCAATATATCACGGGCGAGGTCTACTATGACCCTGAGGAAAAGGCGGCACCACCACCCCCACCACCACCCCCTGTGTCTGAGCCGATCCCGTTTGACGAAGACGATGACATTCCGTTTTGATCAGATCCAAAAAACTGCTTGAGGCGGCAAAAGATCAAGCGTGCATCAACTGCGGTGCCAAGGATGGCACCGTGGTAGCGGCACACTACACCGGACTGCGAAGCCACCGGTTTGGCAAGGGCACAGGCCACAAACCACACGACCTGTGCATTGCCGATCTTTGTCACCGCTGTCACTACAGGTTTGATGTGGCATCTGATCGCGGATCATTCGACAAAAAAGTAGATCAGAGCGAGCAGTTCTTATTCCTGATAATTCAGACGTTAATCAGACGGGTAGATCAAGGCGTCATCACAGTTAAGGGAGAGAAGCGTGCAGTTGCAAATACCAAGGACTAAATCTCTGAGGATTATCAACGTCTTAAAGTTCTTATCTTCAGTGTTCCCTGATCAAACGGCCCATCTTGCTGAAGTAAACAGGGTGTCAAGGCACGGCATCACGATAGAGGTGAAGCCGCTCAAGACCAAGCGGACGCGCCCTCAGGAAAACTATTATCGTAAGCACTGCGCTATGTTTGCCAAGCACTGCGGCATGACACCTGACGAAATGCACGACGAGATGCTCTGCCAGTGCTATGGTTCTGACGAGCACCAAACCAAGTTTGGGATAAAGCGAAGACCGGCACGGCGTAGCAATGACGCCACTAGAGGTGACTATTCAGAGTTAATAGAAACGCTGTGTCGGGTCGCCGCAGAGATGGACTACTACATACCGCCAGCGGAGGATAGAGCATGACAAAAATAAAGGTGGAGCTAGAGGGGGAAGCCTACGCAGATGTGCTCACGGCGATGAATGACTTTACCCACGAGATACTGGAGAGAATCAAGGAGATTGAGTCTTTGCTGGACAAGATCACATCACTGACTGGCGCCAATGCTGACACGCTTGAGACGCTCAGGGATGCGATGGACCGACTGGAGAAGGCAAAAGAGGCGCTGGAGATCGAAGATGAGTAACGAAGACATAAGCCGTCTGGATGAGATGCGCTCTCAGGTGGCTGAGTTTCACGCCAACAACCCAGAGGTGTGGAAGATGTTCGTGGGTTTCACCTTTGAGATGATCATGTCGGGGCGCAAACACTATTCAGTGAACGCGGTGTTTGAGCGGCTGAGATGGGAGGTGGATATAAAGCACGGGCCCGACAACAGCTTTAAGCTGAACAACAACTACAGGGCGTTTTATGCCCGTCGATTTCATCGGATGTACCCAGAATACGCTGGCTTCTTCAGGACGCGCAAACAGACATCGAAAGAGGCTGACGCAACCAACCTGCCAGAGCTGGGGCCTGATGATTACCCCCAAGAGGCCGTAGGATGAGGCGCTGTTATATGTGTAACAGGTTAGAGGTAGCGGTCGGCAGGGCTTTGTGTGCTGACTGCAAACAAGAGATCGTCAAGGATCTGACAACGTCAGAATATGTCTTGCCCCTTCTTATTGTTGGGGCGATGTCCCTTGTTGCAGTGTTTGTGGCTTAGTAGGTGCCCTGAATAAACGGCGCGTCCGCCATCTGCTTCAGCCTCGGCACAACCTTCAGGTACTCGTTCAGGCTGGCGTCCAGATCCTCGATCATCTGCCTTTTGATTTCTGGATCCATGTCAGAGGAGAAGACAGCCCTTTTTTCTCGCCTAACACGATCAAGCATCTTCTTGATGTTGTAAACAGGATTTTTTAGATTAAGAATATGGCTCCGTGCGGCGATGTACGCCTCAAACTCATCAATCCGACCTTCTTTCTGTAGCGTGTTGATTGTAGTGACAACCTCTTCAACGTCGCCAAACAAGTCATACGCATCGGCCCTTAGTCCGCCGCCTTCTTTTTGAGCAAAAAACCTCTTCAACACAGGATACTCAAAGACAGTCTTCGCTGGTCGATCTGTCCCTCTATCAAACGCCTCTTTGTACAAAGCATCTGAAAGCGATATGACGTAAGAGCCAAGCGTTCCCGTGTAGCCAAACGCTACATGATCAATCTTCAGTGGGTTTATGTTTAGTGCCTCACCAATGTCGGTGGCTAATTGTGTGCTGTAAATCCCACCCGCAAATCCCTGCGTCATCTTGCCAACGTAAAAGGGGACAATCGCCCTTCCTGTGAAGCTGTCATAGTTAAGATAAGCCTCAAGGAGCGGGCCTATCGCCTGAATCGCCAGAGGATTTACCTCAAGCGTTGACACGACGCCGCGCTGTAAGGTCTGCCGTAGCTCTCTATCTGACTGATTACCCATATAATTTGCCATGATGGCTTCTGGGATTGTCTTAAACAGCAAGCCCACTTCAAATGGGATAGGAAGCCGGAGTGGCACGCCACTGTCGGTGGGTACAAGCCAGTTCATTTCTCTGGTGTGCTCGTCCTGCTCCTTGTACCAGTCCTCATCGCTGACCAGCAAGTAGTACAGAGCTGTCAATCCAGCGAGGAGCCCGCCTCTATAGGCCAGTCTCAGTTGACCCTTGGCGGGGGGCTCTTCTCTGCGAGTCGTGTAATTGCCAAGTGCCGCTCGCATGAACACATCCAGACCTTGGAACCTTGCGTTCAGGAAGGGTATTGCCGCCGCGATCACGCGGACGATTGGATTCGCGCCCCTTCTGGAGAAGTTGATGATCTCCATTGCCTGAAACGCGGCCTCTGCCTCATTGCCAGTTCGTGCCAGAACGTCATTGTAAACTGCGTTACGAGTAGCGGCGTCAGATGCAGTAGTCGCCCTGCCAGACCAGTTCCATAGTCTTGAGAACATGTTAAGAGGAGTCATGCTCTCTGTGCGGCGCTTGTTTTCGGCCTCGTAAAATTTAACTATGTCCGCCTTGTCGATGGCAAAATCATAGCCCCCGACGACGCCCAGCTTTTCGAGTCTTTCTATTCCATCGCCAAGACCCTTTACCGTATCAAAGACGGGGACAAACGACGCGCCAGATGTAGTCCATGTAGACAGCGTGTCGCGCATCATATTCGCAACCATAAAGCCGGGGTCTCGCGTAACCAGCTCTCTGAGGACGTTTGCCGGCGCCCCCAGATACTTGATTGCGGCCTGCTCGGCATAACCTGTGCCCACCATGTCCATCGAGTCATATATCAGGTTGTCATCTATCTCAAACCGAACCCTGTTACCGTTTACCTTGAAGTCGATAGCGTTAACGCCTTTGGGCACCGCCCCCTTTGCTTTTCTCTGACGAGCCAGACCCATTTTCTGCATGTCACGAGTGATGCGCTGTTGGGCCACATTTTTCATGCCCATTTCGATGGCGGCGCTGAGATTTAGAACGACAGATTCTACTAGGCCGACATCTACAGCCTTGTCGCTACCTTGATACGCCCTAAACTCACTCATTCGCGTCAGGTCACCAAACACACCCTTTGCCACGCTAGGTAGGGCGTCTTCACTGGCACCTGTCCGATAGAACGGTATATACGAGGAGCCCTTCCACACGTCGGCTGTTTCGTCATTCAGGATGCCGGTGGCCTTGAGAAAGTCGATGGTTCGGTTGTTGTAGGCAGACCACACGTCATGCCACTTCTTGACGGGGTTGTATCCATCCGCATCCGTCAGGGCATCAACGGCATCAAGAACCTCTTTCCTGCTCTTGGCGTCCACTGGTGTTAACTTGTTCTTGCCTTTCAGGTAGTCACCGCGCTGAACCATCGCATACGCCTGCGCGATTTTTCGGAGATCACCGACATCCTTGTTGTAAATCAACGACATAACGCCGATCAGGCCGCGATATGTTTCGCCGTCGTGAGTGAATTCTTCTACGCGGGTCAGCCCACCCCGATAAACGGGAACACCGTATTTTACAGCAGAGGCAAGTATTCCCTTTGATCTGTCAGAGAATAGCGCGGCGGCAATGGCGCTTGAATCTGCCTCAAGCTCACGAAGCTCTGGGATGTTTTGATAATACTTAGCCAGAGGGGCATAGCGGTCTAGTGCACCTTGCTTGAGCTTTGTGAAGAAGGTGCCCAATGCTCCAGTGCCGGTGGCTCTCATGAATACTCTGCCGTTGGGCTCTTCCCGGTCTGGGCCTTTTGTTAACTTGTCAACAGCAGGGATGTCGCCCCGGACGGAGAACATCGGCTCGTCCGGCTTTAAGGCGCTGTCTGGGTTTTGGGCTACATATTGTGCTTCGGGGGACGCCTTGACGCTAAAGCGAGGAACGCCTTTTACGTCCTCGGCTATGCTGGCAATGTTTTTGTCTACTGCCTCGTCAGCCTGCTGAGGGGTGATTGTTTCGCGAGGCGCAACACGCTGGGTTTGAATGTCTTTTGTTTTGGGCTTTTGCCTAGGCTCGGCAACAGCTTGATCTGAGATTAGCGGCTGGTTGATAAATACGACCTTGCCTAACCGCTTATCGTTGATCCTAAATCCGATAAAGCCTTCGTTATTTAGGCTTTCAAGGGTAGTATCCCAGTCAAGATTGCCAGCAGGATTTCTTGCTAGTAGGCCGTAAGGGTCTGTGTCTAGCGGGTATACAAGAAGCGGGTCTACAGAGAATGTGTTCTCTACATTCCCGAGGATCGCCTCACGCCGATACCCGTTTTCATCCGCCTTGACGATCCCGAAATAGGTGCCTTCTGGGGCGTACCTTCTTGTGCGGTCTGCTCCCCTGCCAGCCATCTTCGGGTCTGTTCTGGCAACTGGCCCTCTGGAGAAGTGGCTGATTTGGAGCTTGCCGTCTGCGTCGATTGCGCCTTGAAGCCCTTCTTGAAAAACTGATGCATTTGCTCTTCTAGGGTCACTCTGTCTTGCCTCCTCCGACACCCAAAGCGGGAGTAGCCCCGCCTTCTGATCGGCATATACTGTATCTGCGCCACTGGCGGTGGCATTAAATGCAGATTCAGGGCCAAAATTAACCCAAGAGTTTTGCCCTCGGGTTTCGCTTGTCATCGCTCTTCTTGCCAGAGGTGAGTACATCGCCGCGTGAGACTGCCACGCATTCTCTTCTCCTCTTGCTCTGAATCCTACACCATTTTTTATGTGACCGAAATAGTCATGTACTACACGGAAGACATCGTTCGCCAGCATGGGGTCGCCATCTGCTGTTCTGAACGGTGTTTCTCTTAGCATTGGGTTGTTGGCCAAGTCTTCCTGAGTAATGCCCTCCATGCCGTATCCGTCTCGCGTAGAGAAGACGTACATGTGGTTGTTGTTGATCACGTCAAGTATGGCGTTTCGCGGATTGCCGTATGGGTCTTCGCCCTTAATAAACTGAACGGCAAGGCCGGTGTTGAGAATCTCCTCGTACTGAGCAAGCGTCTCATCAATCATGGCGTCATACGCGGCTTTGACTTCTGGGTCGTTTGGCGCATCCTCCATCAAGTCGTATTCAATGGCGATTTTTCTCGCCATCTTCTTATCAATGGGTGCGTATGTAGTCAGTGGCTCGTATCTTATGCCCGCCTTTTCTGTGTAGCGACGAGCCGCATCAACCGCTGGCTGATGGTAACCAAACTCAATAGCCTGCCCGTCCACATCGAAAGACTCGGGCATGCCGTCTAGCTTGCGAAGGCTAAGCATCGCCTCATCGACCGTCTCGGGTGCGTCACCCAGCTCCCCGGTTGTACCAGTCTTCTTAGCCTGTCTAACAGCAGACCGTCTTCTGCGGCCTGTCTCAAGGTCAATATCTTCGACAGTGATGCCACGCTCAGGATCTTCTTTTCTGGCCAAGTCTGTCCTAAACGGCGTCCTGACCACGCCTCGCTCACGACGGCCCACCTCACCAGACTGAATGCTATCTACAAGCGACCTGAACGAGTCAACATCGTTGTTCTCAGCAACACCAACTAGACTCTTGAAGAAGTTTATGATCTTGTTGAAGATACTTCGCGGCTTGCCTGTAGGCTTCTTAACATCACCGTCCATGACCACGCCTGTGGTGAGCGCGTCCGATATCATCTCGGCAATAGCCTCTTCCTGTAACTTGACTGCGCTTATGTCGCCATAAGTGTCTACAGCCCACTGACCATATGTCTTGCCCTCTCCCGGCTTTTTGTATTTCCTGCTTAGGCGCTCCATCAGGCTGTATTCGCTTGCTGTGAACAAGTCCATAGCACGGAGTGCGTGCAGAATCTCGTGATTCATTATCTTGGCGACAGCGTCTTCGTATGATGCGCCTCTTTTTACATCGGCCATCACCGCATCAAGGCCGACCTGTATGACCTTGGCGCCAGCTTGAGCGGAGCCTGCAATAACACCACCGTCATCCCGCTTTTTGATTGGCAAGATGTAGATGTTTCCGTCAGAGTCACGCCGTGCAGTACCAACGCGCTCGACCATGCGTGTCGCATACTCGTCGTCTATACCAAACTTCTTGATCGCATCACGCAGTTGCTGTCCCAAGGCAGACTGATTTATGTCGTAGGGAACAAGCTCTTGGCCTGCGGGGACGCCTTCTTCAGCACGCTCTATCGGACGCGCTGTACGACGAGCTTCTGCCTCCACCCTTCCCAGCTCCGCCTGAGGCATTCTTTGTCTGGGGGCGCCCTGATTTAAGGATCTGGCCACCTCAGGCGTAATGGCCCCTCGTTGCACCAGAGCGTCTAGAATTGCAGAGGGGTTGAACCCCGCAGGTGCGCCAGCGCGGTCCTGCAAAGAGTCGGCTACATCCTGTGGAATAACCCCTCTACCCACCAAATCACCAAGCACTCTAACGGGGTCGATGTCTATAGGGCGATCCACCTCAATCTGGCGGCGGGCAATACGCACAAGATCCGCGTCTGGCGTCTTGGTGCTAAAATCTGGGATAGGAGTGGCTTGCTCTTGGAAGCTGGGTAGCTTGCGGACCCTGTGATACAGGTATCGCCGTTCGTTAGCGGATAAGTTGTCTAGCGGTTTCTGTTTGGCCGGCGTTTTACCGATAATCCGCTTGACCAAGCCGCGAAACGGCTCTGAATCAACAGAGACATCCATCCGCTTGCTTGCGAAAAGGTCAGTAAATGCGCGTTCTGAGGAGATGAGATTGTCGAACGAGGAGCTGAGCGTGCTTAACGCCTGTTGGCGTCGGCCCAAGGCGGGCTGTCTGGGTTGAGTGGGCGAGAGAGGCGCCTGAGGGGTAACAGGATCATCACGAAACGCCAGAAAATCAGCATCTTTTGCCGCAAGGACATCACCTAGATTACCTAGATCGCCTTTGTTTGCGGCACGAACCTCTTCTAGCGTGAATACCTCGGTCTCTGCGTCACCACGGTCAGCCTTTTGCCTGTTGATGACGCTGGCAATGTCCCTTCCTGTTGCAAGATTGGCGTCTTCTGCACTGATTATCCGGTCTTGAGGTGAGGGTATGAAGCGACCAAGCTGGCGCACCTCTTGCCCCTGTTGCTCGGTGTATTCAATGCCTGAATTTTCGACAATGTATTCAATGTTTGCGTTCTTCGCTAACTGCTGACTTGTTGCAGTTAGTCTGTTGGACAGCTCTTGCGCCACAGTTGGGTCATCTATAGCAGGACCATACTGCTCGCCATCTACCTCAGCAAAAAACCGATTATCAAGCGAGCCAACCGAGAATGTTTTGCCGACAGGAAGACGAGAACCAAGGCGCTTTACAACCTGCGCTGTCATGTCCTCTACAGGAAGAGCAGAGTCCACCAGTGTGGGGTCAAGCGGATCTTCTCTGACCTCGGGTAGCTGAGGTCCAATTTCTCCAGCGATGGCGGGTGCTTCGTCAGAGACAATTACCCCCCTGTCCATTTGTCTTCGTCTTTTCTGCTCCTCCAGCTCTTCTTCTTCTCTCAGCTCTTGCTCTTCAGCAACCTCCTCCTCGGTCATCTCCTCAATCGGCTTGGGAGCGCGGCCTTTGCGGCCTTTCAGAGGTGTCTGGGCAAGGCCGACAGCCAGATCAAGCACTGCACCAGCGCCACCCCCGAGCGTGAAGTCTTCCATGACGCTGTCTGCAATCTTGCGATCTGGGTCGTAGATAGCGAGGGTGGTGAGGTCTCTGGCAATGCCCTGACCGACCTCCTGCACGCCTTCTTGCAGGCCGGACGCAATCATGGACTCTATGCGTTGTAGGAAGGGGCTGGCTTCTGGCCTGTCAAAGAACCCGCGAGGCAGTCCTTTGAGGATTCTGGTGGGGACACCAAGTTGCTCCAGCCTACCAAGACCGACATCTGCGCCTTTTGATATAAGCCGTTCTGCCGTAGACAGGGCTTCGCCGGTGCGCTCTTCGTATTCGGCGCGGTCCATTCCGCCCTCAGAGACGGCTGGGCCAATCATTGTAGCTAATTGAGCTATGCGAGCAGGCGCCGTTGCCTGACCGCCGGGAAGGGCAAAAGAGAGAGCCGTTGGCACCATCTCACCAACAACCTCACCTAGCCGAGGGACGTAGCTTTCGTCGTAGGCGGGGTCATACGCTAACTTGTCAGCAACAAACTCATCGAAATCTCGCTGTACTGCGCGAGCCGCCTCATCGTCAACACCGGGGATAAGTTCTCCGAGGCCAGTAAATACACGCGAAGTGCCGGTGATTGTGCCGCCTAAAAGCCGCTTGCCTGCTTCTCCGAGAGCACCAAGGGCGGTGGTTTCTGGATCAAACTCATCACGCTTGATCATCGAGGCAAACAGATTTGCCGCCTCAAAGTCGCCAGCGTTATGCGCGGTTACCAGAGCATTTTCAAGATCCTGCCTCGTAGCCATATCAATTATTTAAGCCATACTGAGCGAGGATGTCTTGTGAGTTTCTTGATCCCATCTGCATTCCGCCCACAACAGCGGGGTTGCCCCCCATGGAGCTGATAAGTGCTTGTATCTGAGTCGCATATCTTATTTTTTCATCTGGGAGTGCGCCCTCGTACAGCTCCAGTAAGCCCTTGAGTCGAGCGCGGGTGTTAAGGTCTGCATTCTGCTCAATCAAGGCGTCTAATTTTTGTTCGCTTAGACCAAAGGTTTTCTCAAACTGTCTTGTCTTCTCGTCTCTTGCGATGTCCTCTTTGCCAGCCTGATATTTAGCCAAGCGCATACGCATATCCAACGCTCTCTGTTCTTGCGCCCCCTTCATGCCTGCGGCTCCGGCTCTTGACAGTCCTCCTGACAAGTCACCCTCAGCGATACCTGCACCCAACTGCATGAGCATATTTGCTCTCGTCATTGCGCGAGACTCATCAAGAATGTCACTGATGTCTAAGAGCGGGTCAGAGTCGGGCTTGCCGCGAGGATCGCTGGCGTCTGTCTGAGTCTGCTGTGCCACCTCTAGCATCTCGTCAATCGGGCTAGCAGGCTCAAGCCCCGGCTTGCTTGTTGGGAACGGTGCAGTCGCAAAATCGGCTGGGTTGGGCTTGGTCAGCTCATCAACAACAGATGTGCCCCTGTTGGGCTGTGACTGGATCTCGCTCTCCCCTTGTACTGACTTGTCAGTAGCTGGCTCAGGTTCCCGGCCAAAAACTCTCTGCCTCAGGAAATCCATCGGATTCATATCAAGATCATCAACTAGGCTTGGGCGATTGCTTAACCGCTCCTCTACCTCTTCTGGGCTAAACATCTGACCCATCTCCGCTTGGCTTCTGCGATCAGGCATCGGCAGGGAGGGGAGCGACAAGTCATTTCTGCCAACTAATCCGTAATTGGGCATCTGCTTCTGTGCTTCAATGCCCAACGACTCTATCCCTCCCCTTACTGCGCCCGCCAAATCAGACGCTTTATCCGATATCACATCCGTAAAGCCGCGAATAAACGGCGGATCATACTGATCCCCGCTACCCATCTGCGGAGTTCGCACAGGGTCAGAAATTTGACCCGCATCCAAGATGCTATCTGCCCCTATCACAGGCATGGTCATTCTTTGTCTTAGCTCGTTTTGGGCCGCATTTATTTCATCCATCGTGTAGCCTTGGGCAATAAGATCCGGCGCAGTCACCCCGCCAACAGCCAAAATATCCATAAGAGCTTGGACTCTTGCTTGACCACCATTCGCCATCCGCACTATCCCGCCTGACGCCATCCCCATCGGAGGCATCCCCGGTGGCGGCTGTTGCGGGGGCATTTGTGGGGGCATGCCCTGCGGAGGCATACCTTGAGGAGGCATCTGTGGGCCACCCTGCGAGGGCATCTGCGGACCCATCTGAGGGGGCATACCCACGCCTTGCTGGGGCATCATGCCTGCGATGCCCTCCATCACGATCTGATCTGCCACAGTCCCCTGTGGCTGTTCCTTCATCTGGTTCTCATGGCTTTTGCGCATGTCTGTGCGGCGTTTGATCTCTGATACAACCAGAAACTGCTGAAGCGCACCCGAGGGTGATCGGGCTTCTTTCTGCAAAGCCGCATCAGGCAAGCCTTTAATAATGTCTTCCTGCTCAAGGATATTGGAAATCATGGCTTAGCCCCCTCTGAGCGCGTTATACAGGCCGACACCCGCTATACCTGAACCCAGTAACTGCTGGGTAGTGGACGGGGTAATACCGTAAGACTGTGATACTTGCCCCGGCGCAATCGGAACGCCTTGGAGCATTGAGCTGTAGAACGATAGCTGTTCTTTCGGGAACGCCTGCTGTCTGAGGAAGTCGGTATAGCCAATATCCAGACCGCGTTGCATAAGCTCTCGCTCAATCTGACCAGACGCCTGCATCTGGCGCAGTCTCTCCAGCTCCATAGCCTGACGCTGTGACACGAAATCGCCCATCATGCCTGCCGCCGCAAGCCTTTGCTGATCGGCAGATAGCAACTGGCCAAAGCCAGACTGGGCAAGTCTTGCTTGCTCCTGACGCGCGGCCTCGTTCGCCTGCTCTTGCTGAAGCCTCATTCGCTCCACATCTGTCATAGCGCCGATCCCTGCTTGGAACCTACCTAGGCCGCTCTGAAACTGCTGTTGTCTTCTCGCCTCGTCCTCGCCAAACGCCTGCCGGCCCTCAGTAAAGGCACGCTGTAAGCCACGAGCCTGTATATCACCAAGCTGATCCTCTAGGTTACGCTCCCTTTCGGCCTGCATGATTGCTTCACGATAACCGCCAAGACTGCCAGATCCCGCCGCCTGCAAAGATGCTTGTTGCCCCATGATCTCTGATTGGCGCCGCGCCTCTTCCTTCTCCCTGTCTATGACAAGTTGCTCATAGGGGTTCATGTACGACTGTGCGACACTGGGGTCTGTGAACGTGCCTGCCTGATAGGTATCTGGCAAAGCGTCGGTAATACCTTTCTGGGTTCCCGGCACGTAATTTAACTCGCCTTGCTGGGCTTGATACTGAGCGTCAAGCATAGACCTTGCATATGGGTTACCCTGTCCCACCTGCGCCGCTATATCCCCTGCCGCTAACAGCTCATCGGGAGTACCGGACACGCCAAGTTGCTCAAATCTTCGCTGAGCTTCTTGCTCTGCGGGATTGAAATACGCCAGTCTTTGCCCCGGATATGTCTCATAAGGCAATGCACTTTCATAGCCAACACGGGCCAATAGGCTCCGGTAAAACGGTTCCGCATACTCAGGGAGATTGGACTGTATTACTGTCGATTCAGTGGGAGCGCCCCCACCTCCGCCTTTAGACATCTCTTATATCCTTCTCGTAAAATATCGACGACTTCTCAAAGCCGTCTTTTTCCAGCCACTTCCAGAAGCCAAAACGCGCCACGCCCTCAAGACCGTCGCAACCGCAGTCTCTCGCATAGTTCGTGATCATTTTGAGCAGGTCGCCGTACCACTCTTCAAAGTCGGTACCGCCAATAAAGTGCATAGAAAGCATCTTTTTGGCTGGGTAATTGGTAATCTCTGTAGTAAGAGCGCCATACACTCTTGAGTTGTCGTCGAAAGCCAGCCACAACTGCGATCTTCCAGTGGCTACTGCGGCGCAGAGGTGCTCCATTGTCCAGCGCCCCTTGCATCTTTCAATGGCAGGTTCTAAATGCTCCCTAGCCCCGTTCCATGCGAACATAATTTCTTCAGGGGGGACTAGAGTGATGTTCATGCTGGCATATTTCTCCGTGCGTTAATTGCTGGGGGCTGTTCGCCATTACCGCCCCGAGCCTTTCGCACACGCTCCATCATTGCGTATAACTCGTCAGCTCCAGAGTCTGAGCTTCCATCACCCAGATCCGAAACCACATCTGCCGGAACGATGAACTCTCCGGGCGAAACAGCCACAGGTTGTTCGGCACCAATCATACCGGGAACCTTATCGTCCATACCACCACCACTGCCACGAATCATGCCTTCTGTTTGAGCGTCTGGCATGATTGATCGTAATATCTCCGACCTAAGCATGGCATATACCTCAGGCCCATACTTGTCAGTAAAGGCGCTGACAATCATGTCTTGTTGTTTTTCGGTAATGGTATTACCTTCTTTGTCCTTCCCCATGACTGCCATTTCTAGCATGTTCACTTCATCTTCTGTTGGCATTTCAGCCCTCTCTGGCCTAGCTGTAAACTGGGTCTCAACCTCAGCGATACCGCCTCCGGGCACTACCACTTCCCCAAGAGAAGAGCGTAATGACACGTCCCCACCCCCACTCATCTTTCTCCTTCCCCTGTTTGCTGGGGCGACTGCACCTGTGATCGGTGCGCCAGCGGTCAGGTTTGTGGGCGGTGGTGGCGTTGTTGTCTGCGGTGGGGTGGCAGGGCTAGATCCGGCAAGGCCGTAGTTGCCAGATAGCCCACTAAACCCACTAAACCTCCCTAAAGCATTCAGATCAATCTGACCAGACTCTATCAGGTCCCTTAGCTCCGGCGGGAGATTGGACATGTCAACATCACCTGCGCCACCTGAGCCTTCCGGTGCATCGGCACCTGAACCAACAGAGCCTATAGACTCCCTATACTCAGCATCAGTAACAACGCCGTCTTTGTTGAGGTCATAACCACTTGCAATCGCAAAATTTTGATTTGCAATCGCCTCTTCTCTGGTCATGCCTCGGTCCATTAGCTGTTTAATTCTTTCTTCAACTAAATCTTGGTCATCGACTTGGCCCACGCCTCCACTTTCATCCGGTGTTTCGAGGTTAGCGTCTTCTTTTTTACCGATTCCCGGAGTAACAGCGTCAGGCTCACCATTTGTCACTGGAGGCTGGGTTTCTTCGCCGCCGCCGTCATCTTCGCCCGGAGGCGGGTTAGTGCCTACTACATCGTCGTCATCAGAACCTTCGCCCAAGCCATAGCTTGCTAGCGTGGTGTAATACTCAGCCAGCTTTCTCTTGTAAGACCCCCTGTCAAGGATGGGATCAAAATAGTCGCCCTCTGATGTGATACCACCGGTTGTTGGTCTGTACCCCCTGTATGGCATAATTGGGGCGTTAGGATCATCTTGGAAATACGAAAACTCAGCCTCGAATCCCGGCATATAGTCGTCCGGGGGTCTAATTGTATAGTCGCCACGCAATCCTGCCTGAATTGTTACTGGATCTATTCCACCAAGACCCATCTGTGGGGTATATCCAAATTGGCCAGCTCCTCTGCCTCTTGCATAGGTCCCAAGATCAAACTCGCTACCTGTGTCAGTGATCTGAGCGTCCCGAGCCTGCCTCTCCTGATCGTATCGCCTGTAATATCCCTCCAGAATCTGTTGATCTTCTGGGCTGAGAGCGGTGTTTCCTTCAGCCGCCGCAAGGACAGCCGCCTCTTCGGGAGTGGGCGTTACAACCAGCGGGCCAAGATCATCTGATGTAACAACCTCAGCACCAGCACCAGCACCAGCACCAGCGCCAGAACCTTGCCCCTGTCCCTGATATTGGCTGTTGCCGTTGGCTTGACCACCTGCCTGCATTCCGGGCATTTGACCGCCACTCGCCGCATACAGATCGGTGCCATAGTCCCGTATGTAACGGTCCATCCGATCTCTCATGGGACTCCTGCCCCTTGGGGCGTCTGGCTGTGCCATCGCATATCCAAATTGTAGATCAGCCGTGGACTGTGCTTTTTTCTCTTCCGCCTCGGCCATTCGGGCTCTTGCGGCCCGCTCAAAGTCCTCTTGCACGTCCATCTGCTCAAGGGTAGACTGCCCTATTGCGGCAGGAACAAGTGCTTGGGTGAATGTCGGAGCAAAGTCTGGCGCCACATTCTTCAGGAAGTCTGGCCTTTCTTTTAGAACGTCTGGTATTGCTTCTCTGGCTTGATCTAAAAATGTAGGCGCCGCGTCAGCCGCCACCTGTGAAGCAATCTCTGGGGTAGTAGTGGTTAAATCTGCCAGTGCCTCGGCGCCATAAAGAGCATCAGAACCAGCGACCGTTGTGTCTATTGCGCCGGGAACATTCGGGATTATGCTTCCTCCCGCATCTACCCCATATGCACCAGCTTGCAATGCCTCAAGAGTCTCAGTGCCAGTCCCCACCACAGTGTCAGCGGCGGCGGAACCAGCCTCTGCGGCAGAGCCTAGATTTCCTAGCTCCATTGCATCACCAGCGGCGCCAGCAAATCCGGCGGTCAATCCACTGAGCAAGCCGCGCCTCAGGTCTCCTGTAACAGCCGCAGTACCAACACCACTAAGAACACCTGTCATCAACGGGCTGAGCTTGAGCAAACTGCCCAGTCCGCCGAAAAGCAAAGGCAAGAACGCCTCTGGCTGGCCTGTCACGGGGTTGATCGTCAGGCTTCCTGTTGGGGACAGTGACGCGATCCCCGCAACCTCCACTGGGTTCATGTGCACCAGCATGGAGTCGCCATAACGACCATACTGCGCCATCTGATCCATCATTGGCTTAGCTGGATATTGATTCATCATTAGCTTGTCTCTACACCAAATAAGTTGAAGCTGACATTAGCCGCACTTGCATAGACCTTGACCACGTCCTTTTGACCCAAACACAGGCCAATCACCACTGTTCTCGACGTGGTGGCCGCTAAGTCTTCGTCATAAAAAATAAACTGCTTGTCGTCTGCGCTGGCATTGTCTACATGAATGCTCACGCGGAACGTGATGCCAGATCCACCCCTGTTGCATATAACAAGTGAGCTACAGGTGGTTTGCGTTAGATCTGGTACTGAATACAGCGTAGTTGTGGTAGTCGCGCTGACATCTGCTTGACCAAGAACCTTTATCGCATCAGCCACTAGAGGCTCCCATCAGCAAGAACTGGAACCGGCGAAGCGCCAGAGACGACGGCTTGCTCGTCTTGGTGGTGTTACCATCCACCTTAGCCTCTAAGTCCTGAAACGAGTTTTCTATCGTTCGTCTAGATATCTGCTCGTTTTCTGCATCGTATTGAATTGACGCCACAGGCAAGGGTCTTGATGCCATTTGCTACCGCCTCCCATCCGTTCTGATACCTAAACGAAGATCACCCAGAGACCAGCCATATCCCTGACCGCTAGACTCTATCCTGACGATCTGCTCTCGGGCTCTGGCCCTGACGTGGGATTGCGTTGTAGAGCTGGTCACTGTTGCTGTTGACAAGTCAGACGCATCCTCAAGCGGAAAGTTTCTGCCCTTCAGCTTTATTTCTAGGCTTGCTTCGGTCTTATCGCCCGTGAATGTAAAGTCAGGGATAATCCGATTGACCATCATAAAAGANTCACCGTCACCAACTCCAAGGTCACCAGACTCAACAAAGGCAGTTATCTCGGCGCCNTCTCCGTCGTAACCAANCTCATGATTAAACAGATAGTTGGTGAGCGGGTTATCAATGTCATTTGTCGCGGCAATCGGGTACTGCTGTGTCGCCGTCGGTATGTATGCGCCNCGACTCAAGGTGCCTACAGCCCACACCTGTTCCAAGTAGTTGTATGACACATAGTTAGTAATATCTGAGCTGTTAGAGCCAATAGGGTAATACCACGTTACCTCTGAGTAATCGGAATTTGTCGTCGCAAATACCTTGTATATCTGGTCATAGTTAAGATTGTCAAAAACGTACCTATGGACAGAGCATGGCAGTCTTTGAACCGCGCCCCTGTAGACGTAGAATCCGCCGGGGTCCATAAAGTACAAGGTGTCCGCCGCTACAACACCGGCATTAGGAGATGCAAATCGAACGTGCTCTGCCACCGGGGTAAATGAAAAAACAAACGGCGCCCCGACAAACCGCATCGACGTCAGCCCACTGTCGGTGCTTATGATTATTTCCTGTCTTGTCTTCAGTGCGCCTACGATCTGAGTGCCGACAGAAAGAACCTGACCACCGGCACTGTTTGTAGCCGTCGGCGTCCAGTCTGCAACATTCTCCTGATCAGACCAGCGAACTAACAGCGGATCTAGATCTGAGCTTCCAATGGGGTTTGCACCAAAACAAACGACATGACGATCTATGTCCGAAACCATTACCTGAAGCGCGGCTGTAGGCGTATTACTTGCCCCGCCCAAGGTGCTTATATCAACCGCTCTAGTGGAAAGACCTGATGACTTGTCCCAAAAAAAGACACTACCTGCCCGAGGGTTGAAGACTAAATCATCACCGAAAGCGTCCTGACTAAACAAGCGCAACTGGTTTGCCAGATTTAGCGATGTCGAAGAGCCCCAACCTCCTGCGCCCCATGCGCCAACACTCCACCCAGTTGACCCCACATAGCTGTTCAGCCCCGTGGTAAGCTGATATGCCGCCGTTACAGATCCGCCGCCATTCCCTGTGTCGCTGGAGTTTGCGGTCACAGCGGCCCCGCTAGTGTCCACTGCCGTTATGGTGTAGGTGTTAGCGGTAAGGACAACAACCACCTGATACTCTTGATTAAGCACCGCCGCAGTAATATTTCCGCCGAGCGTGGCCGCTCCAGAGTAAGTTACAAAGTCACCTGCCGTAGCGCCATGAGAGCTGTCTGTTACCGTGATTGATGAGGAGCCGTTTGTGGCCGCAAAGGTCGCGGCGTTAGTTGTCGTAGCCCTAATCGGCGTCACGTCGTTTAACGACTTACCTGACTCAATGTAGAACTTTAGGTTTGTGCCGATGCCTAGAAATATCTGGCCATCTTTTGTGCCCCAGTCCATCAACGAACGGGCCACGCCCTTGATTGTGCCTGCTATGTACTTCTGCCAGCCACCAATCTTCTCAACACGACCTTTGCGAAAGCGTATCTTGTCAGAATCAAACCAGCCAGAATCAGCGGTGTACTGGGTGCCTTCTTTGTTTATGCCGGGGGCAAATGCAATCTTTGACAGCGGCACGGTTACACCTCGCTAATACGACCAAACGGTTGGGTATGGCCGATCATAATCCCAGTCCAAATGTACAAAACGCCCCTCACCCTTCTGATTAACACCTATTCTTGGGCACCCATGAGCCAGTGCAACCTCTATCAGTTTGTAGGCATTCCCTCTGCTGACACCAATATCAACAGCCTTACCTGTGCAGTGTGCTCCCGGCTGTTGTTTTTTTGCCTCTATCGGGTGATCAACACACCGATATCCGCTGTTAACAGGCATGGGGCCAAACTCTCTGCGAATTGCATTCAGAATCTTGAGCACACCCTCATCAAACTTATATTTGCCGCAGTGCTGACACTTCAGCTCGTCTTCTGAGAAGTAGCTCACTCCTTCTTGCCCTGCCCCAAAAACAACCCAAAAACAGCCGTCATGGCGCCCGTACACACGGAAACCAAGCCGGCCTGCTCAAAAGTGGGGTCAGATAGGGTTGTAAACCAGTGAATCACGTCCCACGTTGCCCATGCCATCATCAGGACTAACACCCGTGGTACGACCCGCCACTTGTCGAATGTCTCTGGTGTCATTTTTCTCGGGCTATATTTTTGGTTTTTTCAAAGGTTCGTAAACCACCAAGACCGAGCATTCCGAGAAGAACTGTGAGTAGGCTTTCCATCTCAAATACAGGTAACTCAGGGGTCTCCACACCAGCAACTGTAATACCAAAAACAACAAGAGGCTGACCAACGAAATGCCAAGCCAGAGCAACACCACAAGTCCAGCCAACAAAGGGACGCCAGCCTGCGACAAACAGTGATTTATGTGCCGCCTCAGCTTTATTGATCTCCAACTGCCCTTTAGCCAATTCTTGGGCGTGGCGTTCAGACATCGTGGCAATTTCATGGGCCAGCCTCGCTTTCTCATCCGCATCTTGAATAAATTGGTCTAGCAACCCTGTAACTGGCCCGATCAATGCCTGCAACATACTCAGCTCCCCAAATAGACAGCCAGCGACACGCCAGCGGTAACCATGATCCAGAACATCCGCTCACCAAAATGAAGCGTCCGAGAGTTTGTCAGCACACTGCTGGTAAGGGTTTTAATGTCATCAGAGTGGCGATCAATCTGCCTTTCATGCCGCTCCAGCCGCTTAAACGCTGAAAGCAGTCTTTCCTCTATCCGGGCAAAGTCCGCTACCGAATACGACACCTTGTCGAGCTTGCTTTCAATTCGCTCAAGCCTCTGTTCGTTTACCTCCACAACCGCAAACACCTCTTTTTCAGAGCCTTCAGTAGATATTTTATGTCAATCCACAGACCATCCAGCCAGCGCCTAAATTGACGCCAGCGTGCCTTGGCATTGTTTACTCGCAGACGAGCGTGGTTACGCCATTTGCGTCCGTAATTGGCTGACATAGTCTTGGCACCCCGTCGATAATGTCTTGAATAGAGGTTGTATAATTTGTCCACACGCCTTCAAGTAAGGAGTTATTCCCGGTATCAAGATCAAGCAAAGTGCTAAACGCATCAAGCGAGACGGTTGTTACCCCGGTAATTCCGGCGTTACCCATATCGACAACACCTGTAATGCCTGCCGTACCCATATCCACAACGCCCGTAATCCCCGCGTTGCCTAGATCAACAAGACCGGTCATGCCCGCTGTGGCTATATCGACATTCGCTCCAAAGCCTGCGGTGCCTAGATCTACAGCTCCCGTGATCCCAGCCGTGCCAAGTGTCACCATGCCATCAATAAACGCTGAATAATCTGCATTGCCCGCCGCATCCAGACCAGCCATACCAACGTCGGCAGTAGCTTGATTCATATCTGCAAAGGTGCCATACAGCGCCGCGTTGCTTTGCGATGTCGCCTGAACTCTTGCTAGTGACACGTCAGCATTATACTTCGCCATGGTCTTGGCTGAGTCTGACTGCATCCACATCATCCCAAGCGATGTCACCGGGGTAGCCAGTATAGATGCCCACTGCAAAGCCTGAGACTGTTGAGGGACAGGGTTTATTGTGGGCGTCTGTGTTAGCGCCAAGGCCATTACAGCCGCACTTGCCGCCTGCCCATCGCCAGAAGCGGCAATCGCCGCCAAGGCATCAAACTTGGCCTGAGAGGCGGTTGCATTAGCGTTTGCCGCCGCTGTAACTGCCTCGTAATACTGGGTTGTTGTTGAAGTACATCCAGCCAATAAAAAAAACGCAAAAACCAATAACTTCTTCATGACGCTCCCCTAATGAACTCTGCTGTTCCGTAGATAATACCACCACCTACAAGCAACCCAATAAAAACAAAAACGCTGTCCAGCAGGATGCGCCTACGCTTGCGTTGCCTGTAAATTGCCTGCTCACGTTGCGATTTAATTTTACGCCGCAACACAATCATTTCTTGATATGTTTCTACCCCGTAAGTCCATACTATTAGCTCACGAATCTGTTTTTCCTGCTCCTCCAGCTTTTTTTTGGCTATGACGCTATTAAGAGCCTGCTGTTCTACTGTATTACCGTCAAACAGCCTCTTAAACAGTCCGGGGTTTTCAGCCTCTTTTTCAATCTGCTTTATGTCTGCCGCATAGCTATACCAAGATCCCAGTTTTTGCGCTACACGCTCAATCTCTGCGCCTTGATTTACAAGCGTCTGTATACCCTTGAAGGTGGTAGACGCCATGGCAATCATGGATAACGGGTCCATTAGTCATCGCTTTCTGCTTCTGGCTCGACCTGACCTTCAGCCTGCTCTTTGATCTTCACAACCAAGGGCCATGCACCTGACTTAGTAGGCATCTCGCCTAAAACCTGTAGCACGGAGTTAACCTCTTCTACACTAAGCTCTAATTTTATGACCACGGAATGCCCGCCCCTGTCGTAGGGGTCTTTAACTCCGCTATCTGAGCATCTATAGCGGCTTCAATAGCAGTCACTTCATCAGCACCAATAGCCGCTTTAGCCCATCCGATAGCAGTTGCTTCAGTAATATCAGCCCACTCAACAAACGAGTCACCAACAGCCCCAAGCCCCACAGAGCCATAGGATGATCCAGTGTGGTCGCCATCAACCTTGGTGCAACGCCAGTGCAGTTGCGTAACTACGTTAGTTTTTCCGCCCGATGAAACGTCATAATCCATTGCGGCTATAGTCCATGTATGTGCCATTTTATGCTCCTTTTAGTGCCGCTACTTCGGCTTCAAGCGTTTCAATTCGGGTTACTGCTTCTTGCAAGGCTTTAATAAGTCTAGTTTCAACAGCACCAAGTCCTGATACCATCTTATATCCATCTTCGTCTTCAGATACCAAATCAGCCCAAGCAGTTTGCTCTAGTTCTTGCGCTACAAAACCTTCACCTGCGCCTTTTTCCTTGTCTTTCCAATCCCAACGAACAGGACGCAAAGCCATAAGACTTGATAGCTCTGATTCATGATCTGTAATGTTGTCTTTAAGGCGCTCATCTGATGCCGCCGCAAATACCGGTGTACCGCCAGCGGAGGATTTAATTTTTCCAGCATCGCTGTCTGATACTCTAAACTCAACAAGATTTACAGTTCCAGTTGCCCCCTGCCTATTAAAATAACCAGCAATTGCGTTTGCGGAGGTGGCAAACATTTGTCCGCTGTCCGTAAGTTCTACTCCAGCCGTATTTACCCCTGACGTAGTTTTTGCCAAAAGCAAGTGACCACCGGAGTTAATACGCATGGCTTCTGATGCATTTGTAGTAAACCGCATCCCATTGTCGTTATGCGAATAAAGAATTTTTCCGACATCTGAGTCATCACCATCGCCAAAAAACACACTGCTCGTGGCGGTAGTGCCATTGATTTGTATGCGTACTTGAGAATCATCCGTTGATGCCGTGCCGGAGTGAAGAACACGCAATACTGCGTCACCCGTTGTATCTCTTATATCAAGTGGGAATGATGGGCTTGAAGTGCCAATTCCTACGGACCCGTCCTTGTCGATTCTGACTTTTTCGGTGAGAGTACCGGCTAAACCCGTTTGGAAAAGAAACTCTCCTCTACCATCTGTGTCGCCAGATACAACACCAAATTTGGCACAAGTCCCTGCATTGCCTGATTCTTGATGTTCAAAGTCAATTTGCCCAATGCTGGAGCCATTTCCGACGCTAGTATCGTTTCGCTCAAAGCGGATATGTGGTGCAGTATCTTTTTTTAAATGAAGAAGCTGATCGGGACTTGTAGTGCCGATACCCACGTTGCCAGAGCTATTAATACGCACTCGAACATTCTCGTCAGTATAAAAATCCATCGTGTCAGCGAGTGATGAGTGCGAGCTACCACGCCCGATAATTTTTGTCTGATCTGAAGTATTCCCAAAGTGAAGAACGCCAGAATCCCCGCTCTGGCCTATTTTTACATCTCCAAACACCTCAAGTTTTTCGTCTGCGTCTGTCAAGCCAATACCCACGTTGCCAGAGCTATCAATACGCATACGCTCTGAATCATTAGTCCGAAATGTCATAGCGTTGTCGCTATGCAAGTAACTAATAAAGCCTATATTTGAGTCGCCTTCATCTTGGAATTGAACCGTAGAAGAGCCTGATGAGTTCCCGATTAAACGTATCCGTGCATCGCCGCCGGAATTGGTGGACTCCAGCGATATTTCTGCATCAGCAGACGTTGATTTGATGTGCAATAAGTCTGCTGGTGAGTCAGTGCCAATACCTACGTTGCCTGCGCTTGTAACCCTGAACTTTTCAGCGGCGGCTTCACTTGCGCCTGTTTTGAATACAAGTGAGGTAGCGTTGCTTGAGGCGCTAAAGTCACCCTCAGATACAGCTTCTATGCCTGCGGCGACCAGTATTGCGTCTGTGCCTGCGCCCTCATCGGGAGCCTGAAAGTTAATTACACCCAGCTTGTCATCTGCGGCAATGTCTGTATCGCCAGTGGCTAACAAGAACGTAGGAAACTTATCGTCCCCGGTATTGGCGTGTTTTAGTGTAAGACCAGTATCTGCAACGTGGGTCAACGTGATGTCTTGGTCATCACCAAAAAACACAACTGCACCGTCTGCAAGGTAAAGATCAGACCACTCCAAAGAAGCTGATCCCAGCGTTGCGCCATCACTGGCATCTGGGACTGCCGCTGTGCTGGCGGTTATAGTGGTGCCAGTAATGGTTGTGGCAGTGATTGCGGCGGCAGAGGCCGCTCCGATAACGGTGCCGTCAATAGCTCCACCGTTGATGTCAGCAGTGGCAATCGTTGCGCCTGTCACTGTCAAGTCAACATTAACGTCGGTGACCGTGGCACCTGATCCACCACCATTGAACTTCAGCAGAACATCTGCGCCGTTTACAATCTCAAAGTCGTTGGATGCGTTGTAAGTGCCTTGAAAGACAATAACTGACCGGCTACTAGACAGGCTATTACGGATGTGAACAATTTTTTCGGCGTCATTTGGTGTAAGTTGCACATATGCAGTGCCGCCCAGATCTCCGCCGTCCACAAACTCAATGAATTTGTTTCTACCGTTCGATGAGGCTCCGTCCGTTATAGGCAGGGCTGTAGGAGACCCAGAGCTTCCCGCAGACGAAAGCGTGATTGAAATAATCCCGTTAACCGCTTCATCTAGGATGTCAAAGTTAGTGTTGGTGGTATCGCCCCATGTCCCTGACTGTTCGCCAGTTCCAATCTTCTCAATACCAAGGTTAGTTGTATAAGTGCTGGCCATTAACCAATCCCCTTATGCCGCAATATCTTCATAGTTTGGCGTTTGTGACGGAGCCACCTCTGTCCATCCGGGTGACTGCGACGGGCTTATTGTCGAGTACCCTGCTGACTGAGAAGGACTTATTTCTGAATTGCTCGCAGACTGAGAGGGCTCAATCTCTACATAATTTGGTGTTTGATCTGGAACAATTACACCCCAGACCAGTACAGAACCAACCTCGCCCGAGCCAGACACGCCCTCTACGGACACGCCCGCTTGAGCCACGGTGGTAACAGACCCAACACCTCCGGTAGCCGAAACGCCCGTAACGTCTACATTGTTAACAGTCTGAATCGTAACGGAGCCGACAGCGCCCGTTGCCGCAAGACCTGTCGCAGAAACACTTGCGCCCGCTGTCGTAGTGACTGAGCCAACCGATCCGGTTGCCGCAAGCCCTGTAACACTTGTGTTTGAATCTGCTGTGGTTGTTACCGAGCCTACAGACCCTGTTGACGCAATCCCCGTGACGCTTACATTGGCTTCGGCAACAACAGTTACCGAACCTACAGAGCCAGATGAAGAAAGCCCTGTGACGCTTACATTGGAATCTGCTGTAGTTGTTACGGAGCCAACCGCGCTGGTGGCAGAAAGCCCTGTAACAGATACATTTGCATCGGCAGTAACCGAGACAGAGCCTACGCCACCTGCGGCTCCTGAGTTGGTGACGCTACCCTCATTCCAGCCAAGAGCACCCCAGCCATCTCGCCCCCAGCCAGTGAGGGGGACAATAACATCCGCCATTACGCTATCCGAATAATCGCGTTACTCGCATCAGCCGTGGGGAACACAATTGTAAAATCTCCGGCTGTAGATGTCTTGTCTCCGCCAAAGTCCAGCACAACAACAGTTGGATCTCCTGATGCGCTGTCGTTGTATATCAACGCTCCCCGAGCGGTCACAGTCGCCGTGCTAAATGTTAAGTCAGAAAAGTCCGTAAACGCCGTAGTGCTGGACGTTGTTGGATCTACTCTAGTCAAGGATGCTCCGCCAGCAGTGTATCCAGTCCCGCTAACCTCATTCGATGTGGTGTATGCAGTTGTCGCCGCAGTAAAAGAGGCACTGTTGGTATACATGGCCAGTTTGAACGTGCTTCCACCAGAGTTCTTGAAATTGTGTACGCCCTCAAGCAATTCCTTCTTGAACGAAGTACACATAAAGTTTCCACTAAACGCCATTCAAAGCCTCCTGATAGCCTCGGCTAGGTCTTTTTGCCCTGCGTCTACCAGAGCATTGTAAATAGTAGTGCGATCACTGTTTATCGCCTCACGCATGTAAAACAACAAAACATCCCGAATATCTTTGCGATATGCAAGCGCCTGATCTTTGAGAGCCTGAGGAGCTGAGGAAGACACACTAATGATCCTGTCTAGGCACCTTTCAGCCACCTCTTCCGGGGTAAAACCACGGTTAGTGGTCGTCTGAACCGCAACACTTCCCACCTCAAGCTCAAGCATTACGTTCTAGGCTTTCTCACGGCGCCACTGCGATAGCTGTCCGTCGTATTGTAGCCCTCACCAAGCTCTTCAAGCCGAGCGACTGCGTCCTCGTATCTTTGCGCGTACAACTGCATAAGATCAGGATCACCCTTCAAAAAGGTGTACGCCTCCAAAAGGCAACCGTAAAGCAGGGTAGATTCAGCGTTTGTCCCTAGCCAACTAGTTCCTGACGAGGCCGCTGTGATGGATTCTGGCTTGTGAAAGTAGTGCAGTTCCACAGAGAAATTGCTATTTGGCGTAGGACCAATTAGAAAAAATGACTCACTGAATATCGCGTAATACTTCGGCACGCCTGTGGTAGATACAGACGGGTAGGCTTGACGCACAAAGTTTACGTCTTTAAATATCAAATAGTCGAAGCCAGAATTATCTATGGCCAGCGAGTAAGGTGTTAAAAAATCTGTCGGCATCGCCAAATACTGATTTGATGATGACATGTTAGCAGTAACATTTTTCCTGAAGTCAGGCAATTGACACCGCTTTAGAATCCTATCCTCTGCCTGTTTTATGATTGTCGTCAGGTTATTGACAAAAGTTGTCTCGTTTGACTCTGTATAGTCCTGTATTGCCTGCTTCAATGTGGTAAACGTAAACGCCATTAGGATATCTCCACCGTCACGCGGCCCACCTCTCCAGCCATGTCCAAGCCTACAGTCCTGCTTCCTAGGGCAGTGTTTCCCCCTCCAACCGGATCAAAGGCGGAAAGGGCACGGCTTTCATCTAAGCTATCGTCTGGCCTTGGAAACCTAAGCGCCTGTGGGTCAATTGCGTTAACATCGCCGAGTTTTAGCTGAGGCTGATCTTGATCAACAACATCACGGCCCACCAATAGGCCATTCCATCTACCATCTTCTATCTGGCGAACGAGGTCTCTCAGCGGATACCTAAATCCAGTTCTATCGCAAAAGCCAAATGCTTTTTTACCCTTGGCATAACTGCTCATATATTGCTGTAACCTCCGGGCGCAACATACAGAGCGGCCTTTTCTCTTGCCGCATCAGACGCCAGATTCCACTGCTCTTCGTAAACCTGCTTGAGTGCCGGCGCCAACTGCAACGCCTCGGGCCTTTTGCTTGCGACCTGATAGGCAAGCCCAGCAACCAAGCACGGCAAAAACCTTGCCGGAACGTCCATGTTGTTTGATGCCGGTTTGCCGCTATCCTCAATCCTATCCATATAGTAATAAGCAAAGGTATAGCTGGTTGTGGCATCAGGCACGGGCCAGAAGTGAAGTGTTATGCCGGTTGGCTTGCGCTCAACGTAGTATTGCAGAGGTCTGCCCTGTGTGAGCTTGTTTGTTTGATGTGCATACTGACTAACAGAGATTCTCTGCATGGTCAGGTCAGACTGCTTTGATGTATCCCCCGCGTCTGTGCGAAGCAATCCCTCAATAATGTCTAACTTGTCAACACCAAGAGTGTATGACGCCGTCCCAGCAACAAGAGAAACTGTCGCGTCTCTGACAGTCCAAAGGTTCAACCCCCTGTTCTGCCACTCCAGCATAAGTAGATCTAGGCTACGTCGAGCTGTTTTATAGTCATAACCGCTTCTCAGCTCCAGACCAGCTCGCTCATACGCCTCTTCGATAACGTCTGACAGGTCCAAAGTAAAGCTGGTTGTTCCGCTCGTGGCCATTAGACCTTCCTTCCTCTAGTCCTGCCTTTACGCGCCAAGCCGTTTCTACACTTAGCCGCCTTTATCTTCTTGGATTTGGGCGCGTTCTTGATCTGTTTGCCCATCTGCGCTCTGCTTATCGGCATATCATCACCAGTTCTTACAGGACCAATAGCGAGCAGACAGCTTGCTTGGCGGGTTGGTATCGCATTTATGTCTAGCACGGAACGACTTTCGCCTTCCCGGCTGATTCTTTTTGATCTTCATGTTTTTGTCGCCATAGCGGATCAGCTTCTCTTTGCCGTCCTCACACGCCTTGACCACGAATTTTTTCTTTGAGTGTCCGGGGGTGCGCCTTGGCTTGTTACACGCCATAGACTTTTTCTTGACCTTCCCGCCAGACTTGTAATACGCACGCATTACTTTCGATGCCTCGCCGTCTTCTTGGCCACCTTTTTGGGCTGTTTGGAGTGTTGCTTGCCCTTTTTGGTATCGGCTCGCTTTTTGCGACTGGTTGCCGCGTACTCCTTGTCAGACAGCGACTTGATCGCTTTCTCGGGCAGATAACGCTCGCCAGTAGCTTTTTTGCCCTGAGTGCTGGGCTTGCCAGACTTTGTGCGCCACTTCTGCTTAGTCCACTTCTTGAGCGACTTTTGCGACTTTTTAAGAGCCATTCTTCTTTTTCTTCGGAAGCGTCTTTTCGAGCCGTGCCGCTTGAGCCGCGTGCGTTTTCGACGCTTTCTTCAGCTCAGCAATCATCTTGCGCTTTTGCGCCAAAGTTAGTTCCGCCATCAGTCTTTGTACCCACCGCCAGCCTTCTTGTACTGTTGAGCAAGCATTTGTGCTTTACGGGCAGACCACTGCCCCGGCTTGCCACCTTTTCCCCCAGCTTTTATTTTGTTAAACAGACGCTTACGCATGGTGGGCTTTGTGTAATTACCAGCCTCATTCACGCGAGACTTAGACTTTTTCTTAGTCTTGCCGCCTTTCTTGTAATACTCTCTCATCAGCCGTAGCTCTTCTTCAGCTTGAGAACGATACTGTACGAGTCGCCAGAAGAGTGACCCACAGTTGTAAAGTTGATATCGCCTGTCTTGCCTGAGCCTGCGTTATTCACCAGCCCAACAAACTCAGAAAAATCCGCAGTGTCTGCGTAGTCAGCGGGCACTTCCCATGCCAAAACATCGGTGCTCGCATCAAACAAAATCTTTACGCCCATACCCACAGTAGAGAACCAAATGCACTCTATGTTGACGCCAGTGCAGGCACCCTTGCCCATCGGGTCTGAGGAAAGCGCAGAAACATCCACCTTGGTGACAGCAGACTCGCCAGTCCCATCGCTTACGTTTGTAAACGCAATAATCGCTGTGCGGGGACCGTCCTCAATAGTTTTGCTTGTAACTGTATCAGCCATAACAGCCTCCAATAATGGGGGCCGAAGCCCCCAACAAGATTATTGATCGGCAAATGCAGGCGCAGTTGTGCTCGTAACATTTCCGAAGATTTGGTAGTTCGTCGTGTTCAAGCCAACGATGGTTACATCAAACCCAGCAGGCACATTCAACTGTATACTGCTGTTAGAGTTGCCATCAGAAAATACTGAACTCACCTCGTTACCATCCGTATCTAAGAAAGTAACACCGCCGATATAGAAGTTGGTGTTACCCGGAGTAACAATAAGCGCATCAGTGGCATCTGCCGCACCGCCAGCATAGACAAACCTAAACACTGAGCCCGCAATAGGCGCAGGCAACGTGTAGGTGTTGTCTTGTCCGCCGTCTGGGACTAGAAGGATTCTGCCGCTGTGGGTGGCATTGGTAAGCGTGACATTGCCATCTGCAAGGCTTACGGGGCCATCACCAATAGTGGCGACCTCGGTAATCGTGCCGGTAGTAGAGTTTTTGCTGATGGTCTTGAAGGTGCTTTCGGACCTAACGGGACCCGAAAAAGTAGAATTAGCCATGTGAGTCTCCTGTCTTGGCTGGGTCTAATGTTCCATGTGGAACAGTTAGTCAGGAATAAAAAGGGGGCCGAAGCCCCCGTAGGATTAGGACGTTCCGGGTGATCCGTAGATGCCCAGAGGATCGGATACGCCGAAGCTGTATCGCTCACGAGCCTTGTACCGAACATTGCCGGTGTCAAAGTCGCCGTCCATTGAGGTCTCCAGCGCAGTACGCTGGAAGTGCTTCATGCCATTCGGTACGTCGGTGATGACAAAAAAGGCGTTGGTGTCAGTCAGGAAGTGATTGACTGAGTAGCCTTCTGGAATCGAACCGTTGTTACGAAGGGCGTTGATGTCGTTGTCAGACGTACCAACACGGCCATCAGTCTCAAGCAAGCGAGTTGCCACAAACTGAAGCGCGGGTGGAACGATCAAACGACGGGGACGTGCCGCGATCAGCAGACCACGCTCGTCGGTAAATGCGGCGATGTTAATCACAGCATCTTCCAGCGAAGTCTCGTTCAGATCAGCCGCAGTGCTAGGACGGTTGGCATTGGTGCCACCGTTTACCAGCGGGTGAGCTGTGCTGAACAGCGTTACGCCGTCACCAGATTGGAAAGTGCCGAAGCCGTTGTTAAGTGGATTCGCCGCTTTCACCTGCTTGGTGTGAGCCATAGCCCGAGCCAGTGCCTTGGTATAACGTGCAGACAAAGAGTCATACAGGTTATCTTCCATAGCCTCTTCCGTGATGGAGAAGCCAAGGGCAATGGTTTCGTGGTTATAGCGAGCAGTGAAAGACTCTTGGGCAGAGTCGTAGCTGATGGCCGCGCCTTCAGCTTTGACCGGTGCCGCACCGAATCCAGACAGCTTCACCTCTTCCTCAAACGAACGCTCAGATGACTCACTTTCGTAGATCATCGTGTGCTCGTCGTCATACCGCTCGTATTCCAAGCCAAACAAGGCGTTTAGACCGGGGAGCAGTTCTTTCAGCATTTGTGCGCGTGAAATAGCCATTTCTCAAGTCTCCTTAAACGCCGAGCTTGGTTTCATAGGCATGGCTTAACGGCAGGTAGGTGACAATGCAATCTGTGAAAGCATCACCTACAGTGCTGTTTGGCCCGTCTACAAAATCAACGACACGCAGTGGTAGGGTATTAGTCGTAGCAATAGAGCCGCCATCGAGGGCGTTCTTGCTTCGACCAATCGCGGTTGATCCAGCGGTCATAACCGCTGAAATATTATTTCCCAGCCCAGTTTGAGCAACAGCCTCATCGGCCTGCATCTGGAACAACAACTTAGGATCATCTACGACATATGCCATGATGTCGTCAGCCGCTGTTGAAGCGGGGAACTGTTGGTTAAACGTCTTCTGATTAGTGCTGGGATCGGTATAAGAGCAACCAACAAAGACGCCGACAATGCCTGCCGCGACTGAAGTTGTGAAACTTGCTTTTTCTACCGTGCCAGAACTAACCAACTTGACGAAATCGCCATAAAAAATAGCCGTGCCATAAGCATTGGCAATCTTAATATGGCGAACCTTGCCGGTGAAAGAACCAGAAGCACTAAGCGTGCCTACAGGTTCCGCACCCATTGGAGTAGCTGAAGTAGCCATCTTTATCTCCTCAAAGGATCAGATAACGAAGCCGCTCCGCTTAACGAAGTCAGCTTCGACCAAAGGTTGTCCGAGTAGACCGCTCTGGTTGCAGAACGGGCATTCGGGGGTCGTTTTGCTTGAGGAAGTTATTGTCCACAGACTCCATCTGACTTGATGCCATTTGCTCGAAGTATTCATCGCGCTGTTTGACCTTGTCTTCTGGCGCCTTGCATAAGAGCAATCCGCCAATTTCAATATTGCCACTAAACCTAGAGTCAATATCAGACATGACCTCCAGCTCAGGGTGATCTTCGGCTTTCACCGGAATCCATCCTTCACGAAACTTCTGAGAGACGTTGGTATTGTCGGCCTTTCCCAGCGTGCTGGTACGAATCCATCGGAATACCCATCCGTCTACAGGGTCGGGGTTGGGCAAAATAGTTGCCGGCAACCATGAGTCTGAGGGACGTTCCTCAGCAGTGCGAGACTCTGCCTCTCGCGGTGTGCGCTCTTCGGCCATTATCAATTCTCCTTGAGCAGTTGATTGGCGTATTGTTCGACGGTTAGACCAAGACGCTTTGCGAGAGCAACTTGGGTGCGGCTCAACCTCACTTTGCGTGGTTTGGCACCGTTGTTCCTTTCGGAAGGCGCCACCACCACGGAGGGGCTTCGGGAGGTCGAGGAGACAGGTTCACCTGTCGAGCCACTATCTACCTCTCCGAAGTATTCTGGGAATCTGGACTGTACTCGCTTGTCCAGCTCCTCGTAATACTCATCAGACTCAGGGTCAATGCCCTCCTGCCTGATCATCTTTTCATGTACGCCATAAGCGTATGCAGTCATTTCAGTATGATCTTCCGACTGAAACCAACTGTTATTTTCTGCCCAAGCCATCGCTTTACTGCTTGGCTTTCTAGGCTCCTGAGTCTCTTGCGCCTGTTGAGGCTGGACCTGAGGCTGAGGCTGATACTGATCTTGTTGCGATCTGGCGGGCTGTCGCTTTTGATAGTCGCCTACCTGCCTAGAAACACCGGTCAGGTCAGCCTGTGCTATGTTAAGTAGCTTTTGCGCCTCAACCTGACGCTCGGTGTTGCCCTCTTCGACAGCCTGCCGAAGCATCATTTCCGCCTGCTGAAGTGCAAGCTGGGCACGACCCTTGGACTGATTTAATAAAACACCCTCACCTTCGTGCAATATTTGCTGAAGGTTTCGGTTCTCATGTGTCAGTTGCTGGGCAACGCGGATAGCCTCTTCGCGCATTCTCTCAGCATCTTCTCGACGCCTGCGCTCTTCGTGCTGGTCATAGCGTAGCTTGTTGATACGCTTTTTGACCTTTTCGCTATACCCTTGCAACTCTTCGTCACCGTCCTCTGGAGACGCTTTTGTTTTGGACGCTGGACGCTGATCCTCTGGTGGCCGATCATCCACTACCTCAAGATTCATGTCGCTGGGCTGTTCACCTTTTACGAATGTGGTCTTGACGCCAAAAAACTTATCCTCAGAAGACATCTGCTCTTCTGGTGCAACATCTACCTGCTCTTCACTCATACCTTTTCAACTCCCCTAGGATCTTCAACAATCGCCTCAACGCTGTCGTCGTTAATTAAACGAAACTCTTTACCGTGTATCTTGAATCTAGTGCCGCTATAGGAACGCATCAAGATCCAGTCGCCCTCGTTACAATAGGGGCCACTGGGAAACTTCTTGTCGTCCTTGTAAGCATCTGGACCCATCTTCAAAACAAACCCACAAATGGAGCCGATCTCTTCGATCTCCATCGTCTGCTTTGCTTTGATAATGCCGCCCTCCGTGACTTCGTCAGGCTCTGGCAATGCGATAAGTAGCTTGTATCCCTTGGGGTCTGGGAGCTGACTGGCCGTCTTTGGCTCATCTGTCATTTTGTACGTCCATGCACCGAATAGTGGCGTTCGGAGTCGCCTAGCACCGCTTCGTGCGGCGAAACTATTCCCGATCAATCCTTGCGTTAAGGTCGAGTAATTCGCGCTCAGCATATGCCAAGCCCTCAATAATCCCTGCACACTTACTGTATTCGCTCATATCCTTACATGCGCCCGTTGCCATATGATCAGTAACCTCGTTCATATGACCACGAATAACAGCCTGTAGTGCTCCTAACATGTTATTAGTAGCATGTTCACTCATCGTCCATCAAGTCTCTTACAAGATTAAATCCAGCCTTGAAGCCTTCTATCTCTTCACGAGACTGGATATTGTCTTGATTGGTATCAATCTTTGAGGCCAGTTTTGCGGCTTCGATTCTTTCTTGCTGTTGCAGTTTTTCCATGTCAACCATGTTCTTGCCTTCAGCTTTTTGCAGGTCAGCCTGAATCTTTGCCATGTCAGTCTGCGCTTTAGCCTGTGCCGCCTGCTCTTTAAGTTGCAATTCTCTTTGTTGCATCTGAATAACAGGGTCTTGCTGTTGCTGGGCGTTTTGTTCGGCTTGAGCCTGTTGCTGTGCCTTTCCAGTAACCTGAGCGGCGGCAGGGGCAACCAGTTGAGATATTCGATATTCGATATCTTCTGGCATTGGCTGGTCTGGCGGAGGTAGCTTGACACCCAGCTCCTTTTCAATCTTCTGCCTGTATGCAAAAGCGACATGCTCTGCAATATGAGAGGCCATAGCCGCTTGAGACGCCTTGGCTGTTGGGCTCTTTGCCATCAACTTGCCTATTTCTGGATTTTCCGTCAAAGACATGTGAACTTGGATATGTGCTTCATGGTCTTGATAAATAAACGCTTTAACAGGCTCGCCATTGATCATGTTCATATTTTCGCTTACAGGATCAGTTGGCTTGATATCATCCTCAAGCGGAACAACCTTATCCGCATCCTGAATGCCTAAAACCTCCAGCATCTGACGATGAAGTAGGGGTAGGTCGTACATTTGGGGCGCTTGAGACGCCAACTGCAACGCCGCTTGATACTGCATAATCCTCTGCGCCATGGTTCCAGCATTTGGATCACTTACAGGAATAATGTCTACACGATCATCAAAGTCCTGTGAAACAACTGGGTCTTCATTTGGCTCGTAGGGGTAAACTTCTGGCCCATAATCCCTGACAAGCTCTGCCAGTATCTTTAGCTCTCGTGATACTGCGTGATGGACACGGCTCTGGACCGCACTCAACACTTTCATCTCTCGCTCAAGAATGGCGAGAGTTGTGCCTACAGGGGCCTCGCCATTGATGTCAGACGCCTTCACATCCGCCGCTGAAGCAAACCTGCGGCCTTCCTGAACGATATCGCCGAGAAGCTGATACAAGACACCGCTAGGCTCTTTGTATGGCAAGAACGTAATGTTGTCCCGTATCGCGCCACCGGGGACATCTACATCCCTAAACTCTCCGGGCATGATCGGGGTATCGTCACCCTTGATCCTGAGGCCGCGAGACTTGAGACCGCCGGGAAGATTCGCCAGCGTGCCCGAATCAACCAACTGCCTGAGTATTGATGTTGCAGATTTAGACAGCCCACCAATCATGTGAACAAGCCCAAACCCGTAGAAACCAAGCCCCGGCAGATACTGGTAGTGAACGTAATGCTCCCGTTGCATCTTCATCGGGTCGCTTTCGTACCAGTTGCGCCGGATCGACAGTATCGTTCTTGATGACTTGTCAATCGTAACAATGTAGGGCAGGGCAATGCCTGTGGGTATACCCTTGTCGGTATCTTCAAAGCCGATCAGGTCAATGTTGACCTGCATCTCAAGCAGGGTATGGCGATTGTCATACTCGTAATTGTCTGAATCGCCTGTCAGCCTGTCGTATTTTTGCTGTATCTCCGATATATCAGGGGACGGCGGGGGTAAGTCTATGTCTGCATAGAAGCCAGCTACCTGCAATTTGCGAATCTCATTCGCGCTACGCTTCATTACATGCGTGGCACGCTCGCAGGTTGACAAGTCAGATGCACCATAACTAACGACAAAGTCCTCTGCCGGCACAAACATAGCGCAAGGTCTCCCCATATTTGGGTCGTAATACACCTTGCGGAATGCTGATCCGGCTATTGGCAGGGAAAACAGCAGTTTTTCTGTCTCCGTGCGATACTCTGTCATGCGCTGTGTTATCAGGTAATTCAAATAATTCTGAACCCTGTGCGCCTGCTTGGTCTTTTCGTCGTCTATTGAGCCGACAATACTGGTCTTGACGGGGCCGCTTGCAGGATATATCTCCTGTATCGTTTGCGCCTGAAAACGAATAACCGCTTCAGAAAGCATGGGGTGGAATACACCACACGCACCCTCCCACGGAGTTGATCTATCCTCAAACTTGAGGCCAAGCAGGTCTAATCCACGGACATAGGAGTCTTCCCAGTCTGCACGGCTATTCCTGTCCGCCTCATATGCACCCACCAACTCGCCAGCAAGAAGCTGTAGATCCTGCTCTGACAGGAACTCGACCAAGTTAGAATCATGCCTCGCACCCAAAATCTCTCCTGCGTCTGGATCAAGGTCGATCACCATGCCGCCGTCATCGTCAAAGATGCCAACAGAGTCGGGATTTTCGATCACTATCTCCAGCGCAGACTCATCTGGGCTGGGCATTTCGGCGCCTAGCGCACGATCAATAGCCATGCTTAGCCTTTGCCGCCTCGCTTGCCACCCTTAGTAGCCATCTTAGAGGCCATATTCATTGTTTTGCCGCCCTTAAAATAACCCTTTGTCTTGGGGGTCATTCCGCCGGCTTTCATCTTGCCTTCGCCGTCAGCCGCAAAGAACGGCACCATCTTGCCATCCTTTTCAACCATCTCCAGCTTGCCGCCTTCCTTCATGCCTTTGGCTTTCATCTTTCCACCACCGGCATACATCTTAGACATCTTCTTCATCATCACTGTTACCTGCGTATAGGTTGTCAAACACTCTATTTACGTCCAGCGTGTAATCCAAATCCGACTTGGAGTAATGGATATGCTGTGACGGTCTGAAGTCTGGCGCCCCTTCTCCAGTCTCAAACCACGCCGGATGTGTCACCCGGACTCGGTTGTTGGGTAGCGCCACGATATTCCCTGTCCACGGCCCTGCATCTAACAGCTCCATCACATGACTCTGCTTGTGTTGTGCAGGGTCATCAGCAATCTCGCTGTCGGTGTAGTCCACCGTGAACATGTACTTGGCGGGATAGAACTCGCCGTCGATCTTTGCCAGCCACGGACACGGTGTCGCCCTATCAAGGACATATACAGCGTGTTCGCGGGAGGAGCAGTCCCAAGGCTGGGCCGCATACACCGGCATAGGCTCTGGCCACTCCTCAACGGGGGTGTCGGCCATCAGGGCCGTTATGGGCATCCTTGCCCACATCGCTCCTCCATGCACATTCGGGTCGTCGTTGTCGTAGGTTTCAGCGCCAGTAAAGATGACCTGAAAGCTCAGACAGCGGCATGGCATCGTGGTGACTGCTATCGCCATCGCATGAAGAAACTCACCGTGATATTTCTGGTGGTTGTGCGTGTATTCACGCCGCACCCAGCATTTAAAATGCGGGATGTTGCTTTGCAAAAAAGCCATTAGCCGTCCTCCCCGTAAAACTTCTTTTCCCACTCCCTGTGTCTAATGAGTGGAACCTTGTAATACGGGAAAAACCTACCGATGTATATACAGAACTTGTTAAGAATATGAAGCGGCCATGGTAACGGTCGCATATAGTCCATAAACAAAACCACCCGAGGGTGATCTGTGAGGTTGATCGCAAAGTGCTCATAGGTGTCGTCAAACACCACAACCTCGCCATCTTTCCATTGATACTGCTCACCCCTGACAGAAAGGGTACAGCCCTCTCCATCAGTAGGTATATCCACACCTAGGTGCATTCTTAGCACGCCAGACCACGGTCCTTCATGGGGCACCAGCATCTTGTTGGAGTCCAGTATGGAAAAGTAGGCAGAAACAATGCTTGGGTCGCTATCCACGGCCTTCATCGTCTCTGGAAACTGCTCGCAGTTTTTCTCAAATCGAATGTTGTTCGACTTCAAGAAAAACATCTTCCACTTGTCGTCGTTGGATATATACACCTGCTCAGGGCTAATATCCTGAAACAGTGGAAAATCATCCATGCGGACTCTCGCTTTGTCGAACTCAGCCCTGATAGCCGCGTGACTTTCATTCAGAGTCTCCGCTACCGGAAAGTCCTTGATATCAAAGTAAGCTGGCCCGCCAAGCCGAGAGTGCCGACGAAAAAGCGGTCTAAGCCATCGCTCTATGGCATCGACTTTGCCGTGCCAAGAGTTGACCTCTGCGCTTATCTCGGTCATCAGTAGTAGTCTCCCCGTCTACCATAGTCAACGTACTCGTCCTCCTCATCTGTGTGGAGCGACAAAAAGCCGCCCTGACGGAATCTGAGTAGCGCCTGCGTGGAAGAGTCTACTAAGTCATCATGCTCGCCCGAGGGGAAAGCCGCGAATTCTTGGACAACATCTTCCGCGAATCGTGTTTCCGGCGCCCAAACGACGCCAGAGGCAAACAAGTCAGCAACAGCATTTACTCTTGCTATCTTGTCATTACCACGAGATGGGGTGTACTCCGATACCGGAATCCCCATAGCCCGTAGCTCAAAAATGAGTGGCATCCCTGCCGCTTTAGCTTCCACTATGAATGCATCTGGTTGCATTTCAGCCCACAGCTCATAGGCTTTGCGCTTGAGTTCTGGGAACTCTAAGCGTTCTTTGTAAGCATCCAATAGGATGATATTGGGTTTAGTGACCCCTTCGTCATCTGGGGTGTAAAACACGCCCCACGTTGTGCAAGCCGAATAGTCTGATCTTTGCGTTTTGAGGAACGCGGTATCCCACGACTGAATAATAAATTCACATGCGGGCGGGGAGTCCTTTTCCCAGACCTGCCACCATTCTCGCTTGATAAGTGCGCCCTCTTCGGACGTTGGGTTTTGCTGGTACTGTGCATTCCATTTTGACGATGGAAGTTCGCTACGCAGAGCCTCTAGCTCTGTTTGGCTCCAGAACTCAGGCCACAGGGGCTTCCCTGATGGCATGATGGCTGGAAACTCTATTAGCTCCCACTCATCACTACCAACGCGCTGAGCAGAAGACTTGATAATCTTGCCGGTCAGATCCCGCATATGCCAACGGGTCATCACCACTACGATAGCGCCTCCCGGCTGTAGACGCTGTCGGGGACCGGATGTATACCAGTCATAGGTTCTGTCAAAGACTGATGGATCTCCTGACTGACCCTCTTGCTCTGAGTGTGGGTCATCAATGATCAGCAGGTCTGCACCCTTACCTGTTACGGCGCCGCCAACGCCAATAGCGAAGTATTCTCCGCTTTTATTGGTGCTCCAGCGTCCTGCGGCCTTTGAGTCAGCCCTAAGCTGTAGACTAGGGAAGACCGTCTTGAAGTCCTCGGAATCCACTAGGTTTCGCACTTTCCGGCCAAAACCTACCGACAACTCTGCTGTGTGGGCTGTCTGAATGATTTTTTTCTCTGGGTACTGACCCAGAAACCATGCTGGTAACAAGTAAGACGCAAACTCAGACTTGGTGTGCCTAGGCGGCATATTAATAATCAACCGCTTTAGTTCGCCGCGTGCGATCTTCTCAAACGCTTCCGCCATGATCTTGTGGTGGCGCCCCTCAATGAACGCCGGCCACATATACTGGACAAACCCCATGAAGGAGTCCTGTGCGTCTTCTTTTTTCTTGGCTTCCTTGATTTGATCAAGGATCTCAGCCGCCCTGAGTTTTACATCCTCGGGTGCGCCCTTTAGCTGAGTTGCTAAATCGGGCGATATCAGGTCTGACATTCAGGCCATCCGTGCCCTCTTGGTGCGAGGGAATGATCGGTTTTTTGAGCGAGAAACGACTTTTAGGTTTCTTTTCTCGTTTGCGCCGCCCTTGGAGAGTGGCTTTTTGTGGGCTACATCCTTGCCGTCGCCCTTCTTTACCTTGCCGGCCTTTTCCATTGCGGCTCTTGCCGCGTTGCGCTTGGCACGGTTTTTCTTCTGTTTTGGCTTGGAGTGGTAGTTGTCATACTCCTTACGGTAGTCTCGCCTCACCTGTACCCGCCATAGCCCATTGGCTGGTAGAAGCCGCCTATGCCGCCACCTGAACCACCAAATCCCCCAAAGCTGGAGTATCCGCCATAAGAAGGCTGTTGATAGGACTGCTGGTATGGCTGACTAAACCCGCCATACATTGACTGCTGGGGACGTCCGCCACCCTTCCCGCCATAAGAAGGTTGAGAGTATTGACCGCCAAAGCCACCAAAATACGA
>JGI25127J35165_1000083_pt1 | contig 46682 bp, 39 predicted proteins | sample ETNvirenome_2_30_FD_35165 | JGI IMG/M metagenome (IMG submission 35165) | reverse complement strand
TCCGAACAGCATGTTCAAATTTATGTTGATCTGACGGAGGTATATGATCCAAGTGGAAAGAACGGCACTTCGATACCTTTAAATATATTGGTAGCCGACGTCGCCCAAAACACAGGAATGTTGCAACACTCTTTACAATATCATTCTAATCCCAATAGGTGGAATGGTACAATTAATACTTATGATTGGACAAATATCAAACATATTGCAAACTTTCAAACATGCGATTACTCTGATGCTGTTTCCTGTGGTTCCGTAAATAATCATTGGACTTTAAGGACAATTGTGTTAGTTGGGAACAAATATTCGACAATCACTATGAAATTATACGATCAAAATGGAAGACAATTAGGCCACGGATCTAAAACAAGATGGGGCACAATTAGGTGGCAACCACGGTGGAAATTAACTAAGGTCAAAGAACAGGGGGCATTTGGATCATCAGCAACAAGAGAAATCTTTGAGATGTGGCCCCCGGAAATGCAAGAGATTCCACCCTTGATTCGTCCATTCGATATTAGACAAGCAACAATCGGTGCTTATATTGTTGATAAATCAGCTTGTTACTTAGATATTTGTAATTAGATGTTCTTTTGTCTTGACATAGTTACAATATCGTAGTATAATAAATATAATGGAGTTGTACTTATGAACTGGATTAAAGAATCAATCAAAAAATCCAAGACTTTAAAGGATCATTATAAATTGCATGATATAGATGTATTCATAAAAGATAAGTTTACCACTAATCTTGATTTTGATTTTTGTCTTAAACAGGTCGCAAGTAAGATTCCTTCTTATTTGTTATCTGGAATTGATATTATTTATGTCGGCCAATTTGATTTTCTTAACAAGAGAGAGATTAGTGCTCTGTACGATAAAGGCGCAATATATATCACAAACGTACAAGAAGATGAACAAGATATTATAGAAGATATTATTCACGAAATCTCACACTCCTTAGAGGAGAGATATAGTGATTTTATTTATTCTGATGGTAAAATGATGAGAGAGTTTCTTGGCAAGAGAAAAAAACTTTATTTTCTTTTAAAATCTCAAGGCCAAAATCCTCCAACTGAATTACAAACAAAGATTGAATTTGATCAAAGCATAGATGACTATCTATACAAGCAAGTTGGCTATAAATTATTATGGAATTTAGTAACTGGTCTTTTTATATCACCATACTCTGTAACTGACCTGAGAGAATATTTCGCAGTTGGTTTTGAATACTATGTTCAAGGAGATTATACAACAGTAAAACAAATGTGTCCGACTTTATTCACAAGATTAGAAGAACTTTTTGACTTGGAAGGTTAGTATGCCTCATATATCTTACTCAGAGCTTAAAATTTGGGCTGAATGTCCATTTAAACACAAACTTATGTATATCGACAAAATCAAGGGATTTGTTGGGAACGAATATACTGCATTTGGAGGAGCTATTCACAGTCTTTGTGAAAATGCTTTACTTGGTAAATTGCCCGAAGAGGACTACGAAGAATATTTTCAACATGCTTTCAGAGCCGAACTTAATAAAGTTCCCGTTTCAAAGCCCAAATTAGTAATGGAGATGTTGTCACAAGCCAACAGAATTTCACCCGAAGTTATCCCTGCGGTCGAATCCTACTTCGGAAATTTTGAAGTTGTGTCCGTTGAGGAGCGATTGTTTGAAAAAATTGAAAATTTTGAACCTGCTGAATATAACTTCAAAGGTTTTATTGATTTTGTTGTTAAGACAGAAGACGGTAAGTACCATATTGTTGATTGGAAAACATGTTCATGGGGTTGGAACGCTGAAAGAAGATCTGATAGGTTAACAACCTACCAGTTAACATTGTATAAAAAGTTCTTTTGTCAGAAACACAACATTGACCCGAAAAATGTTGAAACTCACTTCGCGCTATTAAAGCGAACAGCAAAGAAAGACCATGTTGAATTTTTTAGAGTTACTTCTGGTCCTCGCAAAACAAGCAATGCTAATGATTTATTAATCAAAGCTTTATCAAATATAAATAATCAAATTAAGTTTAAAAACCGAATGTCTTGTGATCGTTGCGATTTTAGAAAAACAGAGCATTGTCAATGAGCAAAAAAGATTACTATACTTATACAACTAGCGATAACCTATATGTAGCTAATGGCGCAGTTTCAATTGATATTCATCCTGATCATATAAGTGTTTTGGACTTAGATTATAAGTTAGGAGATTTAGTGGAGACATACAAAAAAGAACTTGGTATTATAATAGGTGTTTCTGAAAACAAAAATCATATTCTTTATCATCTCGGATGTAGAATTTATAAAGTTCAAGTTGGAGATGATGTAAAAGACTGTGGCTCCCTTTCAATAAAAAAAATAAAAAAACCTCTTGACAAATAATTAATCTCCTGTTATAATATAAGAAAAACGAGGTTAAATTGTCTAATAAAATAAAGATCCTTACCTTATCGGATCATCCCCTTTCACCTTCCGGTGTTGGCACTCAAACAAAATATATATGTGAGGCATTGCTAAAAACTGAAAGGTATTCTATCATATCGCTTGGTGGTGCGATGAAACATGTAGATTACACACCGGTACATGTTGAACCATATGGTCAAAACTGGAAAATAATACCAGTCGATAATTATGGAACTCAAGAACAAATAAGATCTATTTTACGAGTGGAGAAAATAGATGCGATCTGGATTATGACGGATCCAAGATTCTATGAATGGCTTTGGTTAATGGAAAATGAAATTAGACCACTGTGTCCAATTGTTTACTATCATGTTTGGGATAATTATCCTTATCCACATTTTAACAAAAAGTTTTATATCTCCAATGATCATATTGCAACAATCTCAAAAGTAACAGATGATATAGTCAAAACAGTCGCACCAGAAGTTGATTCAACTTATGTTCCACATGCTGTTGATAAACAAGTTTTTCATCAACTTTCTCTTGAAGAAATACAAAATATTAGAAATCAAACTTTAAAAGAAGAAGATAGAAATAAATTTATATTCTTTTGGAATAATCGAAACGCCAGACGAAAACAATCGGGAACTTTAATTTGGTGGTTTAAGGAATGGCTTGATAAAAACAACTTACATGAAAAAGCCATTCTTTTAATGCATACCGATCCAAAAGATCCCCATGGTCAAGATTTAGATCACATTATTAATCATCTTAATTTAAAAAATAGAGAAGTCATGCTGTCAACAGCCAAAGTAGATCCTAGAAACTTGGCTGCTATCTACAATATGGTGGATTGTACAATTAACATTTCTGATGCCGAGGGCTTTGGGTTAGCTACATTAGAATCTTTATCATGTGGAACACCAATTATCGTTAATATGACCGGTGGTTTACAAGAACAGGTTACAGATGGGAAAGAATGGTTTGGTATTGGCTTGAAACCCTCTTCTAAGGCAATTATTGGATCTCAACAGGTCCCATACATTTATGAAGACAGAATTAGTAAAGAACAATTTATGGGTGCTCTATCTAAAATGTATTATATGAGTTCCGAAGCTCGACGTGCTATGGGCACCAAAGGAACTGAACATGTTGATAGAAATTACAACTTTGATGATTTTAAACAAAAATGGATTAATTTAATGGATTCTGTTGTTAAAAACCAAGGTTCTTGGGAAAATAGAAAGAATTATAATGGAATTTATTTTGGAGAAGTTGCATGAGAAAAAAAATCTTTGTTAGAGGTCCCGTTCTATCTCAGTCTGGTTATGGTGAGCAATCTCGCTTTGCTCTTCGTGCCCTTCGTTCTAGAGAAGATCTTTTTGATATTTTTATACAACCAACTGGCTGGGGGCAAACTGGCTGGGTGTGGGAAGAGTCTGAATTTAGAAAATGGATGGACGAAAGAATCACACTCACACAAATTTTGATTCATAAAAAACAACTAAAACCAGATATTTCTCTGCAAGTTACCATTCCAAATGAATTTCAAAAAATGGCACCAATTAATATTGGATACACAGCGGGTATTGAAACGACTCTTGTGTCACCCACTTGGATACAAAAAGCCAACGAACAGATGGATAAGGTACTTGTAGTATCACAACATGCAAAAAATACGTTTGAAAATACAGTAGTTGAGGCAGTTAACAACCAAACAGGTGAAAAGGTCCCATACAGACTAACCACACCTATTGAAGTTGTATGGGAAAATACAAATAGAAATGAACCAGAAGAAATACCGGGTCTTAATTTAGAGACCGATTTTAATTTTTTAATGGTTTCTCAAATGGGCCCAAGAAAAAACTTTAAAAATGCAATATCATGGTGGGTAGAAGAATTTTTTGATCAAGATATTGGACTTGTTGTTAAAACAAATCTTAAAAACAATTCTCGTATAGACTTGGAATTAACTCAAAAAACATTAAGTAAAATTTTATCGGAATATCCAGATAGAAAGTGTAAAGTTTACCTATTGCATGGTGACCTTTCTAGTGGCCAAATGACGGGTTTATACACAAATCCGAAAATTAAATCAATCATAAATATTGCTCATGGCGAGGGCTTTGGATTACCTCTGTATGAGGCTGCAAGAGAAGGGCTACCAGTTATTACTATTGGTTGGAGTGGTCAAAGAGACTTTTTGCACCATAATGGTAAAGATTATTTTAAATCTGTTAAATTTGATTTACAACAGATTCAAAAAGAAGCAATCTGGAATGGCGTTTTAGAAGAACAATCGCAATGGGCATATGCTGATCAAGGATCATATAAAATGTCATTGAGAAGCGTATATAAGAACTGGGATAAATGTAAAAAAACATCAGAAGAATTAAAGACAATTATATTAGATAAATTCTCAGATGAAACATTGTTTGAGCATTTTTGTACTTCTGTTTATGGAAAAACTGTAAACGTTGATGATTGGCTTGAAGAAATAGAGGACTCATTCATTGAGTAATGTAATTTATATCGCTGATTGTTTTTTAGAGGATTATATTGGCGGTGGAGAACTTAATGACGAGGAGGTTTTACTTCTTTTAAAAGAAAAAAATATTAGTGTAAAAAAAATAAGAAGTTTAGAGGTAACTAAAAAATTTATATTAGACAATGTAAGTTGTTTTTTTATTATTTCAAATTTTATTGGATTATCACAAGAGATAAAAAACACAATTCAAACAAAAGTAAAATATATAATTTATGAACATGATCACAAATATTTAAGAAGTCGTAATCCTGCTTTATTTAATGACTATAAAGCCCCATCTTCTGAATTAGTTAATATTGACTTTTACAAAAACGCTAAGAAAATATTCTGTCAGTCTATTTTTCATAAACAAATAATTGTCAAAAATACGAATTTGTCAAATGTTGTTAATGTATCAGGTAATTTGTGGAATCTAAAAACATTAGATATGATTTCTACAATGTCTGAACTGAAGAAAGAAAAAAAGGTTAGCATTTTAGATTCACCAATTTCACATAAAAACACAGTTGATGCTGAATTTTATTGTAAAAGTAAAAAAATCAAATATGATAAAATAAAATCAAAAGATTATAAAGAGTTTTTATCATTGTTAAGTAAAAATGAAAAATTTTTATTTATCCCAAAAACACCTGAGACATTATCTCGTATTGTGGTGGAAGCTAAAATGCTAAATGTAAAAGTTATTACTAATAAAAACGTTGGCGCAACTTACGAAGATTGGTATCATTTGAATGGAAAAGAATTGATAAATAAAATGAAATCATGTAGAGAAAATGTGGCCAACCTGATTTTAAAAGAAATGGAGAAATAAAATGGTTAAAGATTTAATATCAGTTGTTATGCCAACATATAATGATGCACAATATTTAACGTCCGCCATAGAGGATATTTTAAATCAAACATATGATAATTTTGAATTAATTATTGTCAACGATGGGTCAACAGATAATACATCTGACATATTAGAAAAGTATTCCAAAAAAGATAAGAGAATAAAGATACATAATAAAGAAAATGGCGGAACAGGTTCTGCATTAAATTATGGATTTAAAAAAGCAACAGGCGAATTTGGTACATGGATTTCATCTGATGATAATAAGGAAGTTGATTTTCTCAAGACATTGGTAACTTTTTTGAAATCTAATAGGGATATTGAATATGTTTGTTCGGCATATTATAGTACTTTTTTAAAATCTGTTTTTAAAGCGTATCACAAGTTTAACAATGAATTTCGCTACTGTGGTGGTCTAAATCACGACTCTTCTATGACAGGAGAGTCTTTTATCGTTGATGATTGGTGTTTAATAAATTCACAACACTCTTTTCAAGGTGTTTGTTTTATGTTTACCATGAGGCTTAAAAATGTTTGTGGCGAGTATATTGAAATACCCGGTGAAGATTATCACATGTCTATGAAAATGGGTTTAAAAAGTCGTGTAGGGTACGTTGATACAGTTTTAGGAAAGCACAATAATCCACAAGATTCAATTTCAATGATGGATCGGAGAAGCACCTTAAAGGCAGAAAACCTTACAAAACAAATGTTTCAATATAGCGAAAAATGGAAACTTTCAATACCAAAGATTGCCAGTTTTTTTTGTGATGAGCAATTTTCTGAGGAAGAAAAAAAATCAATTGTTTTGTTTAAAAAAACAAATCCAGATTGGTCAGTACATATCTATAAAAATTTAACAAACACAAATCCTCTATTGTCCTCTTTGGAAGAAGAGATAGCATGTTTAATAAAAAACGTTAATATGGACTCATTAAAGGTTACTTCACATAAAATATCTTTTTTAAGTTGCTATATTTTAATATCACAAGGTGGTTTATGGATCAGCCCTAAAACAAAAGTAGGCACATCCTTGAACACTTTATGTGATCAGGTAAAAGATAATATTGATACTCTTTTTTGTTACGATGAGAGTTACTCACCAGATTTTATTTTGTCTAAGCCGAGAAATGAAATTTTTAAAAAGATGCTCTCTTTTATCAAAAAAGAAGATCTATCGTCAATTAGTGCAAAAGACATCTATCATAAATGTTTTGGAAGTCCACAGTTTTTAGCAAAAGAGTTTAACTACAATAACATTTATTTGATAAATACATCATCAAGCTCGGAAGAAACAAAGTAATAATGAAAACAATTTTAACAGTAACAGGAATCAGACCAGATTTTATAAGAATGTCGCAAGTTATTAAAGAACTTGATAATGCATCGTGGTGTAATCATATTTTAATACACACTGGCCAACATTATGATAATTTATTATCTGGTATATTTTTTGAAGATCTAAACATTAGGGCTCCTGATTACAATTTATTAATTGGTGGTCATGGTAAAAAACATTATGAACAACAAGCAGATCTTGGTGTAAAAATCATTAGGTGCATCGAAGAAAATAAATTAAACCCTGATGTTGTTTTGTTTTTAGGGGATAGTAATTCTGTTCTGGCATCGGTTCCGTTAAGAAAAGAAGGCTATAAGATTGGTCACATTGAAGCTGGCATGAGAAGTTACGATGAAAGAATGCTTGAGGAAATAAATCGTAAAGTTTGCGACCATGTTAGTAATTTTTTGTTTGTGTATCATGACAACTATAAACAAAAGGCTTTGAGAGAGGGAATTAGTCACGACAAAATTTTTGTTGTTGGTAATACAATTTTAGAACCTCTAAAAAATATAGCAGATTTATCATATGTTGGAGTAGGAAAACATATTCTATTGGATATTCACAGACCAGAGAATTTTCAATATAAAGAGCGTCTAAAATCAATTATTGATTTTGCAAATTTTTGCAATCGAAGTATTAAATTACCAGTAAAAATGTTAAATTTTGGAAGAACAATTAAGGCAATAGAGAACTATAATATTAATCTTGAAAATATTGAAATAATTGATCTGATGGGTTACAAAAAATTTGTAAAATTCATGCAAGACTCTAAATTCATTATCAGTGATAGCGGCACGGCCCAAGAAGAACCAGCAATATTAAAAATACCAGTTATTGTTCCAAGAGATTACACAGAGCGTCCAGAGTCTGTATTAAATAATAACAGTATTATGCTACCACTTGATGATAAAAAAGAATTTACAAAAGCCTTAAATTGGGCCACCCATTTTCAAAACTCTAATCATAGCTGGCTAGGTGATGGAAATGCAAGTAAAAGAATTGTACAAATTCTTAAGGAAAAATTATAGTGAAAGTTATAGGCTTTGCGCAATTAAGAAATGAATTGTCAAAAGGTAATCTGCAAAATTGGTTTGAATGTATGCAATTTTGTGATCATATATACATCTATGACCAAGCAAGCGATGATGGTAGTTTAGAGTTTTATAAAAAATATGACAACACTGTTGTGATAAAATCACAGACAAATGACTTCCACAGAGAAATAGCGTGTAAAAAGCAGTTGTTAGAAAAACTTTTAAAAGAACATCCAGACACAGATTGGATCTTTTGGCTTGATGGGGATACTTTACTAGACGGAAGAATGCTTCGTAACAGCGGTAGACAATTTAAAATGATTTTAAAAAAAGCAGCAACTCAACAAATTGATGTTATTACCTTGGGTCATCTTAATTTATGGCGTAGTGATATTTTTTATAGAGTTGATAATGATTACGATTGGCTTCACAATCATGGAGTTAAAGCATTTTGGCGTAATAACGGGAATATATCATTCCCTGACAATGTTGGACTACATCAGCCACAATACCCAATGGGGCTAACAACTGAAATAAGAATAGATAGAAATTTAATACATAGAGGTTTTGCCACTGATGATCAAATCACAAATAGATATAATCTTTATAAATCAAAAGGNCAAAAAGGACATCAATTGGAACGNCTCTTGGATGANCAAACACTATCAGTCTTGCCAATAGACGAAGAACAGTTACCAGATTGGTTTAACATAACAGATAGGACTAACCCATTGTCAAAAAAACGTTTAAGAGAGGATAAATGAAAAAATTAATTATTTCTCCTCATGTTGATGACGATATTTTAGGATGTGGGGGTATTTTAGATAACAATTCACTGGTAATTTATTGTGGTATTGATGATTTTCATGTTATTAGTAGAGACGAAAGGATTGTTGAAGCTGAACAAGCTGCTAAATTACTGGGACATAACTTTAAAATACTTCATGGCAATAAGGTTAATAACTATAAATGCACCGATTTAATAGATCAGATATCAAAGGAGATAAATTTATACAAACCCGATCAGGTTTTTTTACCATACCCTTCGTACAATCAAGATCATCAAGAGACTTATAAAGCATCACTTATAGCTTTGCGCCCTCATGATGTAAATTATTTTGTAAAAGAAATATTGATTTATGAACAACCTCATGTATATTTGTGGAATCATTCACACAACTTAGATGACAAGTTTAAACCAAACTGTTTTGTTCCAATTGATGTTGACAAAAAAATAAAAGCATATAATTGTATGAAGTCGCAAGTTAGAAACTTCCGTAGTTCAAAACAAATAAAAGCTTTGGCAACTCTAAGAGGGGCACAATGTAATCAAGAATTTGCTGAATCTTTCATGATTATTAGGTCTTTTCGGAGTTGAAATGAAGAAGTTTTTGTTTTGTGGTTACAGAGATTGGTCAATGTTTATCTATGATAATTTACATGTTAAAGGGTCTGATGAAATCAAGTTAGCAAAAAACACTGAAGAAATGCAAGAGGTGTTAAAATCCTATGAACCAGATTATATATTCTTTATAGGTTGGAGTTCTATTTTAGAAAAAAACATGGTCGATAAATATTATTGTATTTGTTTACATCCTTCTCCGCTACCTCTCTATCGTGGAGGTTCGCCCATACAGCATCAAATCATAAGAGGTGAGTCTGAAAGTGCTGTAACTTTATTTAAAATGGATGAAAAAATTGATCATGGTCCAATTTTATTTCAAAAGAAATTTTCTTTAAATGGCAGTCTAGATGAAATATTTCATAGAATATCTATGATTGGAATTGAGGCTGTTCAAAATATTATAAATTGTGCTTCACAAGGAAACTTACTTCAAGAAGAAAAACAGGATAATTCTAAATCATCTTATTATAGAAGAAGAAAACCGCATATGAGCGAAATTAAAATTAGTGATTTTTCAAACTACACAGCATCTCAAATTTACAATAAAATTAGAGCATTACAAGATCCTTATCCAAACGCTTTTATAAAATGCAAAGACGGTAGTAAATTATATATTTTTGGAGCCAAAACAAATGATTAAAAAAAACGTTGAAGTTGTAAGTTTAATTTACAAGTCAGTAGATTATTTGCATTTTATAGCGAACCAATTAAAGAGTAATTTGTGTAAAGTTGAGGGCTGGGATGTTGGAGTTAGAATTGTTGCAAATGATGCAAATGATAAAGTATTAAAAGAACTTGAGAAGATGGACATTAATTATTCCATATATTCCAACCCTGACCCTGATGAATTTTATTTAAATAGAGTATACCGTGCTTATAACTATGCAATTACATCTAGTGAGTACGATAATCTCTGTTTGGTTAACTCTGATGATGTTTTTTGTAAAGATTGGCTTTATAATCTTTTAAAACACCACGATGGTATTAATATACCTTGCAGTCGCCTGATAGAAAGTGGAAAAATGGAAAGTGGTATGCATGGTGTTAATTTAATGAGAGTTGAAGGAAAGCACTTTGGAAGACACCCAAAAGAGTTTAAAATGGAAGAATGGCTATCATATGCAGAATCTATAAAGGAAGATACTGTAAAGCCAAATGGCCTCTACATGCCGTGTGTTTTGTCAAAAGATAGAGCAATAGAAAGTGGATTATATCCAAAAGGAAATATTTTTATTCACGAAGGTAAGTTAATCTCAGGCTTTCCCAATGATCGTCCTGTTTATAAAGCTGGTGATGATTACTATTTTCATAGAGTTTTAGAGAGAAAATATGGAATGAAGCATATTACAGTGTTTGATTCTCCTGTTTATCATATTGTTGAGGGTGAAAAAGATGAAGATTGAAGACTATACAATTGTTATTCCCTCTTGTAATCCTCCTATGCAAGAATATGTTTATGATTATATTTGTCATCAAGCACCATCAGAAAGAGTCTTAAAGTTTAATGGGTCAAAATATCCATCTTTTTCAAAATTAGTTAATGATTCAATATTATCCACAAAAACAGAAGTTGTAATAATTTGTTCTGATAAATTTTTACCAGAGAAAAAAAATATTGATAAGATGTTATATCTTTTGAATGATGGCTATGGGCTTGTTGGTTTGTATAGATTTGGTTTTTTTGGATTTACAAAACATTTAATAAAAACAATTGGCTTTATGGATGAAAATTATACTGGTGGGAATTATGAGGATTGTGATTATCAAAGAAGATTAAAAGAAGCAGATATAGCATATTATGAAACAGAAGAGGTCCGTCGAAATGACATGATTGGAGAGTCTCGCTGGAAAACTTCTAATAAAGAATATTATGAATCAAAATGGCGAGAAGATGAAACATCTATCCAAAGACTAATATCAGAACCTGAATACAATTATAATCTTGGTGAATGGCCCATTAGAAAATTTAAAAGTTGGAGAGACTCAGAAATGTTAATTCAATCTCTTCAATTTAAATTGAAGTCGGTAATACAATACAGAGGAATCCATACCAATGTTTAGACATCCACAATTTATAAATATTTTATGTAAAGTATACAAGCCTCAAATTTATTTAGAGTTAGGAATATATAACGGAGAAACTATAACAGGTTTACAAGCCCATTGTAAAAGAAGAATTGGAGTTGATGTGAACCCATTGTGGAATGAAAATAAAAGCAACTTTCCGGGTATAGAAGTTTATGAAACAACAACGGATGACTTTTTTATAAATTTTAAAGAAAAAGTAGATTTTGTTTTTATTGATGCCGACCATAACTTTGAATCTGTTAAAAAAGATTTTTTAAACTCAGTTAAAATTCTTAATCCGGGTGGTGTTATTGTTTTACATGACACTGATCCGATTAGGGACAATTTGTTAGAGGTAGGCTTATGTTCAGACTCTTTTAAAATGGTAAAATATCTAGAATCACAAGTTGACTTTAACTGCGTAACGATACCAGTTTATGATGAAGGGTTAACTATTGTGACAAGAAAAAATGAAAATAGAGTTAGCTTAAGAAAAGGAGCAAAATAATATGTATTATAATGGTGAATGGAATAAGCCAAAAATTGCCATGTACTGTCAAATTGGTAGTGCATTAGATATGGCAAAGTTTGCTGTTGAAAGTGCCATAGAAAATAGTGGTATGCCTGATGAAGATGTTGATATAGTTTTTATTTGCTGGAAAACTGCCGATAAAGTTATAGATTGGCTAAAAGAGAAAAACTTTAAATATGTTGATATTGGATATGATGAAGGAAAAGGGTTTTTATGGAATCTATATCGCGGATGGAATGCAGGATATAAGATTATTTTCGAACATTGTGATTATATTTGTCCAATCGCAACGGATCACTATTTTCATGAAAATTGGTTGGCTAATTTATATAAAAATTGCAAGCCTAATAGAATTGTAAATTGTAAATTAATTGAACCCGGAACGCTACCATCTTTACATACTTGTAGAAATTTTGGACTTACCTTGTATGATAGTTTTAAAAAAGATGAATTTTTAGACTTTGCTAATGCATTTGTAAAAAGACATAAGGACCAAATAGCGACAAATGAATTGGAGTACGGACATAGATTTGATGCGATGCCGTTCGCAGTTGGTAAAGACGTATGGGAAAAGTTTGGACCAATGTCAAAAGTATTTGTCAATAATAGTCCAGACCCAGAGGGAGTTTTTGTAAATAGAGTGACCGGAGATACTGATTTTTTCAATAGATGTAAACATGGCGGTGTTGAAGTCATTAAAGCATTAGATGCTATCAGTTATCATTGTGGTGGATTAGAGACTCAAATAAATAAAAAGAAAGGGGTTTATTCATGAAAATTGGAATAGTGGGGTTAGGTGTTGTTGGTAGTGCAATTAGATATGGTTTTGAAAAATTAGGACACGATGTTGTTTTTCATGATATTGCCTTAGATACCACAATTGAGAATGTTATAGATAGTGAAATTTGTTTTCTGTGTGTACCAAGTCCGTCTTCTTCAGACGGAAGCTGTGATGTTTCAATAGTTGAAGATGTTGTAGACAATCTAATAAAAAGGAGATATTCTGGTATAATTTGTATTAAATCCACTGTTGTACCGGGTACAACACAAAATTTAAGAGAAAAGTACAATACTGATAAAATTTGTTTTGTACCAGAGTTTTTAAGAGAGAGGTGTGCTTCCATAGATTTTGTTGAAAATCACGATGTTTGTATTATTGGTTGTACTACCGATCAATCTTATAGGGCCATAAAAAATGCTCACGGCCATTTACCTAAAAAGTTTAAAAAACTATCTCCAACAGAGGCAGAGTTGACAAAATATTTCAATAATGTGTATAATGCCACATTGATTACTTTTGCAAATAGTTTTTACGAAGTTTGTAAAGCCTCTGGCGCAAATTATACAAAAGTTAAAAATGCAATTGTTATGCGTGACCATATTCAAGACATTTATCTTGATTGTAATAAAAATTTTAGAGGGTTTGGTGGAATGTGTTTACCAAAGGACACAAAAGCATTAGCATTTTTATGTAAAGAAAAGAACATTGATGTTCAGTTTTTTGATAGCATTATAGAAGAAAACAGCAAGTATAAAGTAACAGTATTTAAAGGAATGAGGAAAGAATAATATGAAAGTTTTAATACCAATGGCCGGTGCAGGGTCTAGATTTTTTCAAGCTGGCTATAAGAAACCAAAGCCATTAATTGATGTTGCTGGTAAACCCATGATTCAAAGAGTTGTGCAAAACATAAATTTACCAGATGCAGAGCATATCTTTATAGTTCAAGCTAGTCATATTGGAAGATACCCGGAAATAAAGGAGTATTTAGAAAAGTGTGTAAAAAATTCAAGAATAGTTCTTACTGATGGTCTTACAGAAGGTGCGGCCTGTACAACTCTTTTAGCACAAGGATACATTGATAATAGTCCTTTACTGATAGCCAATGCGGATCAATGGGTTGATTGGGATTCTGAACATTTTATAAATTTTAGTAAAAAATATGATGGAACAATACCATTTTTCTTATCAGATAGTCCAAAACATTCATATTCAAGGGTGAATTATTCTACTGGCCTAATAACACAAGTGGCTGAAAAACAAGTTATAAGTAATTTTGCAACTGTTGGTATCTATTATTGGAATGACGGAAGGGAATATGTTTCATGCGCTGAAGAGATGGTGAGAAAAAATATAAGGTTTAACAATGAATTTTACATTTGCCCAGTTTACAATGTTTTAATAGATTCAAGAGGCGGTAAAGTAAAGCCTTATCCTGTTTTTGAAATGCGTGGTATGGGAACACCAGAAGAGCTTGACAAGTTTTTATTGAAGTTGGAGGACTAATGAATTTTTTTAGAAAACTTGACAACATCAATAGAGAAAAATATATTCTTTGTCTTTACTTTTTGAGTTCAAAAAAAACGCTTAAAGATGCCGCTTGGGCTTTAAGCATAGGTCAGAGTGTTGGCAATCCAAATGTTAGAAACAATTGGGAAACAGATGAACTATTTGAAAACCACTCTTGTTTAATAATTGGTGATGAAGTATCTTTACAAAATAAAACTTCGGGTCTTGTCACAATTGCTTTTCCTATTTCAAATACTGATTTTAGAACAGATGGTATATCTCACTTACTTTGTCAGTTTATGGGTGGACAAATGGATATTGATATTATTGATAAATGTCATTTATTAAAAGTTGACATACCACAGAAAGTTGAAGAACAATATTTTCTAAAACCAAAATATGGAATATCAGGAATTAGAAACTTCACAGGAGCGCATAATAAGCCTTTGTTTGGTGGCATTGTAAAGCCAAAGATTGGAGTGAGCAAGGAAGTTTTATTAGAAATGGTTAAGGAAATGGTTGAAGGTGGAGTTAACTTTATAAAAGAAGACGAAATAATGTCAAATCCTGCTTGCTGCCCAGTGGAAGAAAGAGTTCCGCTAATAATGGATTATCTTAAAGATAAAAATGTCATTTATTCAGTTTGCGTAAATTCTGATCCAGCCCATATTTTAAATCGAGTAAAAAAAGTATATGAATTGGGAGCAAACTCGGTTCATATTAATTTTTGGAGTGGCTTAGGAGTGTATAAATCAATTAGAGAATTGGATTTGCCTATATTTATACATTTTCAAAAAAGTGGAGATAAAATACTTACTAATAAAAATCATGATTATCATATTTCTTGGGATGTAATTTGTGATCTTGCTGGACTAATGGGAGTTGATTTTATTCACGCTGGGATGTGGGGAGGATACATGTCAGATAATGAATTAAATCTAAAAAGCACTTTAAACATTCTACACAAAAGACAAGTTATGCCAGCTTTAAGTTGCGGGATGCATCCCGGCTTAGTTCAAGCAATAAATAATAGATTTGGAATTAATTATATGGCAAATGTGGGTGGTGCGATACATGGTCATCCACGGGGCTCTAAGGGCGGTGCATTAGCCATGAGACAAGCGATTGACTTAGAATACTCCACAGAATATAAACAAGCGATTGAAAAATGGGGTATTGTTAAGTGATTTTAATTTCTCATCGAGGGAACATTAAGGGTGCAAACAAAATGTTTGAAAATTCACCCGGCTATATTCTCAAAGCTATAAATCAAGGTTATGATGTCGAGGTTGATGTTAGACTAAACCTTGGAAAATGGTTTTTAGGGCATGATAAAGCAGAGTACCCTATTGATGATTTGTTTTTAAAAAATGATAAACTTTGGTGTCATGCAAAAAATTTAGATGCGCTATATGGATTATTAAATCTCGGTGTTAAATGCTTTTGGCACCAAGAAGACAGCTACACACTCACAAGCAATGGTTTCGTTTGGACCTATCCGGGCTTTCATTTAACAGACAAATCAATATGCGTTATGCCCGAAACAACACAAACAGTTTATAATTTTGACAAATGCGCTGGTATTTGCTCAGATTATATTGAAAAATATAGGACATAAATTTATGAAAACTTTGAAAAGAAATAGTTGTGTCATTTGCGGTGATTGTAATTTTAAAAAAGTTGCGATTATTAAAAAAACACCAATATTTATGGGAACCAGAGATAAGTCAGATAGCTGTGTTTATGAGTACGAGGATTTGCGTTTTGTTAGTTGCAATTCTTGTGGAAATCTTCAGCTTTCTAATTTAATACCACTTGAAAAATTGTATACTTCTAATCATAATGTTGGTGTCGTTGGGACAACATGGTCTAATCATTTTTATGAATTTGCAAAATTTATTAATGAAAATAAATTTAAATCAAATATATTAGAAATAGGATGTCCATCTGGCAAGTTGGTTAAAAAATATTTATCAATAAATAACGACGTAAGCTGGACAACCACTGAACCCAACCCGGACTTAAAGTCCATAAGTGATTTACCACAAAACGTAAAATATGTAAAAAAATGGCTTTCCGGCTTGACAAATGATACAAAACATGATAATATAGTATTATCACATGTATTTGAACATTTATATAATCCTTTTCAAGATTTAAATAAAATATCAAGCCTTTTAAAAAAAGGTGGCCGTCTTTTCATATCAATACCGGATATGAATCACATTTTAGATCGTAAAATGCTTCCACCTGCTGGTATGAACTTTGAGCATACTTTTTATTTAGATGAGAAAAATTTGATATTTTTATTTAAACGAGCAGGGTTTAAAATAATTAAAAAGTTTAACTATATCAATCATTCTTTTTTTTATTGCTGTGAAAAAACAAGTGAATCTACCGAGAATACAGATATTTTGAAATCACACAACAATATTGTTCATAATAAGTTCATAGATATTGCTAACAATTATAAAAACATAGCAAAACAAATTAACAAATTCATACAAAAAACAAATTTACCTGTTTATATGTATGGTGCCCATTTCCCAGCCCAATTATTGTTTTCTTTTGGCGTAGATAAAAACAAAATCAAAGCTGTTTTGGACAACTCAGAGACAAAGATAGGGAATATTTTATATGGAACAGATTTGACTGTTTACAGCCCTGAAGTCTTAAAAAATGAAAAATGTGCTGTAATATGTCATATGGGCCCCTACACAGAGGAAATAAAAAATGACATCCTAAATAATATAAATTCAGAGGTCTTGTTTATATGAAAGTTGGCGTGATTATTACAATGTATGATGAAAGTGAAATTGTGGTCCAGACGGTTCGACAAATAAGAAATACGTTTAAAGATAGTGAAATTATTTTAGTGCATTCCGATAATAAAGAAGTATCTGGTACTTTGGATACAATAAAAAACTTGTCATCTGAATATATAAAACTACCTGATATGTCAGATGAAATTGTTTTAAAAAATTTAAATCCAATTATACTTAGAAACCTTAACACTGGGTTTAAAAAACTGTACGAATCAAATGTTAATTATGATCTAATTGTTGTATTAACTGGTGACACTTTGATTCATGATCCATCTTGCTTTATTAGAAGAGCCAAAGAAATGAAAAAAAATGAATGGATTGCCATGGTATCTCAAGCAGTTGGACAAGATTTTCACGCCACGGCAGCGGATGGTAGTTGTATATTTGAAGTGAGACACCAATCAGAAACAACAACTGATTTCGCGTGTTGTTTATTCTTTTTAAATGGCGAGTGGGCTTTAAAGCATCAAGCTTTTTCAAACATTGAAATGACAAATGCGTGGGCCAATGAACAATGTCTTGGTGATGAGATTTTAAAATTTTTAGGTGATAAGGATTTTCACAAACATGTCGGAAGACTAAATTCAAAAAAACCAAAAAAAGCATATAGCTATAATGATGGTGTTATTTATCATGCGATGCATGATGGCAAACCAGCAGGGAGATATTTATGAAAAAAGTTATAGTAACTGGGAGTCAAGGATTTATTGGCTCTTATATATGTTTAGAATTATTACAGAAAGGCTATGAAGTTATTGGCATAGATAATTATTCTAAATATGGATACGTTGTTCGATCTCATGACACTCATCCTAATTTTAAATTATTAGAAATGGATGTCTGTGATTTAGAAATTAAAAGACAAGAGATTTTTCATCTTTTAAAAGATGCAGATTATATAATTGCGGGTGCAGCGATGATTGGAGGAATCAGCTATTTTCATAAATATGCATATGATCTTTTAGCCAACAATGAAAAGATAATGGCCTCTACATTTGATCTTGCTATTGAGTTACATAAGAAATATAATCTCAACAAAATTGTTGTTATTTCAAGTAGTATGGTTTTTGAAAGCACTTCAAAATATCCAACACCCGAAGGCGAAGAGAGGCTGTGTCCACCGCCTTTGAGTACATATGGTTTTCAAAAATTAGCGACTGAGTATTTCTGTTACGGAGCGAAAGAACAGTATGACTTACCATATACAATTATTCGCCCTTTTAATTGCGTCGGTATTGGTGAAGAGGAGGCGTTAGGAGAAGAAAAAATGCTGGTTGGGAATATGAAAATGCTACTCAGTCATGTTTTACCAGATTTAATTTATAAAGCATTGCATTTAGAACCAAATCAAAAATTACCAATTTTAGGCAAGGGGAATCAAATTAGACATTACACCAATGGAAAGGATATAGCCAGAGGTATTGTATTAGCAATGGAATCCGAAAAAGCATTAAATGAAGATTTTAATATTTCCTCAGATGTTCCGACAAGTGTAAAAGAACTAGCAGAATGTGTTTGGAAAAAAATACACAATACAGAATTAAAATTAGAACATTATGAGCCTTTTGAATATGATGTTCAAATAAGATCGCCTGATGTAAAAAAAGCCAAAGAAATATTAGGTTTTGAAGCCGAAATATCTTTAGACGATAGTGTTGAAGAGGTTATAGAGTGGATGAGAGAACAATATGAAAAATGAAATAAATCAAATAATTGAAAACGCAATTAAAAATTATGATGGCAGCTATGAATTGAACAATAGTTTTGAGGAACTTTTGAGCCTTGGCGAAATTGTTGACAGACTTTCAATTGTTAATTTTAAATTATTTACACTTAAAGATGAGGTTATGAGAAGAACGGGTGATAATGAATTTTTATCTTGGGCCTCCGTTGAAGATGTTAAATTAGTTAAAGAGCGTTCTCGTTTAAAAAAATGCATTGATGAAAAAACCTTAGCAATGATAGCGAGAGTAATAGATGGAGATAAAACAGGCGGGTTTAACCCAGAGGTTAAAAAATATGGAGACAATATATGATTAATAATATTTTAATAGTCGGTGGAGCAGGCTACATCGGTGGTTTCTTAACAGATTATTTAGCGAGTCATAAATTTAATGTGACTGTTTACGATAATCTTTTATTTGAAAATAGGTTTTTAAAAAATTGTAGTTTTATTCATGGAGATATCAGAGATCAAGAAAAATTATCTCAAATTGTAAATGATTATGATTGCGTGGTGTGGCTTGCTGGATTAGTTGGAGATGGAGCATGTGCAGTAAATCAAAAATTAACCAAAGTATTAAATGTTGATACTGTTAAGTGGCTTGTAGACAATTATAAAGGTAAGATTATTTTTCCCTCTACTTGTTCTGTTTATGGAATCAATAATGATTTAATAGAGGAAAATGCAACACCAAACCCTCTCTCGTTATATGCTGCAACAAAATTAGAAGCAGAGAGATATGTCTTAGATAACACAGAAAATTCCTTGGTTTTTCGCTTAGGAACGCTATTTGGTCTCGGTGATAGACATTCAAGAATGAGATTAGATTTGGTTGCAAATATCTTGTCTATGAGAGCCGCAAAGGGAGAAACTTTGACTATTTTTGGTGGAGAACAGTGGAGACCTCTGTTGCATGTTAGGGATGTATCCACTGCTATTTTACATGGTATTAAAAACAATATAAGTGGACTTTATAACCTTTCATATAAAAATTATAAAATTTGTGATCTTGGTAAAATGATTTCTGATTTTATTCCCAATTGTTCAATAGAATATACAGATATGAAATTTGAAGATTTAAGAAATTATCGTGTTAAAAATGATAAGTTTACAGCCACTGGATGGCGTCCAACATATTCTTTAAAAGATGGTATTGATCAAATCTATTCTTTAATAAAAGAGAATAGAATTAAAGATACGTCTGATTTGGTTTATTCCAATGCTGCATTCATAAGGAGACTAAATGAGTTTTAAAATAATAAAGGGTGATGTTTTTGCTGATGACAGAGGCTTTTTAAGGTTTGCTAATGATTTTAATTTCTCAGATGTAAAGAGGTTTTATCAGGTTGAAAATCATAAAAGAGGATACATTAGAGCTTGGCATGGTCACAAAAAAGAAGCAAAATATGTTTATGTCCCACAGGGATCAGCATTGGTTGGAATTGTAAATTTAGAAACAGAAGAAATTCATAAATTTACGTTAAGTTCTCAAAAACCATCTATTTTATATGTTCCCCCCGGATACGCAAATGGTTTTAAAACATTGGAAGAAAAAACTATAATGATGTTTTTTTCAACATCTACCTTAAATGATAGCCATGGCGATGATTATAGGTTTAATTGGGACAAGTGGAACATTTGGGAGGAAAATTATCGATGACGTTTAAAGAATATTATGAACATTATTTAACACTGCATCAGAACAAATGGTGCAGAAGATTACATGTCTTGGGGCAAGCAGCAACAATCACTTTTGTTGTGATGTGTGTATTATATCAAATGTGGTTATTGTTGGTTTTAACACCTTTTGTGGTCTACCCATTTGCTTGGTCAGGTCATTATTTTTTTGAAAAAAACACACCAGCAGCTTTTAAAAGACCTTTGTGGGCAAAAGCATGTGATTGGGTAATGCTTAAAGATATTATCATAGGGAGGATAGAATGGTAAGTGTAGCAATTTTGGGGAGCACGGGTATGTTAGGTAATGCTGTAACAGACTACTTTGTTAAAAATCCTAATTATATCGCCTATACTTCATATAGAAAAGAAGAACTGAAGAGAGAAAGCGATTCGTTTTATTTTGACGCCAATACAACTTCATTAGATATGATACCTGATTGTGATTATGTCATTAATTGTATTGGTATTATTAAGCCATATATTGCAAATAGNATATCCAATGCAATTCAAATTAANTCTCTGTTNCCACACAAATTATCAGATTGGTGCAAAAAAAGGAATAAAAAACTTATTCATATTACAACAGATTGTGTATTTTCTGGAAATGATGGAAAATATACGGAAGACTCTCTTCACGATTGTCTTGATTCTTATGGTAAGAGCAAGTCGCTTGGTGAACCAAATAACTGCATGGTGATAAGAACAAGCATTATTGGAGAAGAAATACACCAGAATGCTAGCTTGATTGAGTGGGTAAAAAGCAGTAGAGGAAAGAAAATAAAAGGATATACTAACCACCTGTGGAATGGTGTAACCACAACTCAATTTGCAAGCGTTTGTGATCAAATAATACGAAATAATTTGTATGAAGAAGATTTGTTCCATGTGCACTCAAATGATGTTAACAAATATCAGTTAGTATCATCAATCAATAGACACTTTAATCTAAACATTGAAATCGAACCATTTGTTGCAACCCCATGCGATAGAACTCTAAGAACTACAAAGAGTTTAAATTCACAATTATCGATGTGGTCGGTTGACAAACAAATTGAAATGATTTCTTTGCTATCAAAACAATAATACTAAAAAGGAGTAAAAAAATGAAATTTAGTGATCAAGCAGTTGGAGCCGTAATGATGGCTCTTCAAAAATCTTTAATGGACCAAACAGATATTGTCCCAGTTCTTCAAGGATTTAAATTAGAGGTTGATGACACTAACCAAGTTGTTGTTACAAATCCTCCAATGGTAAAAGCAAAATCACCGGGAACCACAACAACGGAAACAACTAAATAATGCCGAAGTATGTTTATCATTGTAGTGAATGTGATGGTAGTTTTGAAACTGTGCATGGAATGACGGAAAGACAAGATCATTGTGAGCTTTGTTCATCTTCATCTTGTCTTCGTCGAATTCCTCAAATGCCAAGCATTAGAACATCCGACTATGATAATACAAATTGGGACCAATATAAAAATGCCGGTTCCAGAGTTAGAGAGGCAATAAATGAGAATGCTGAAATTTTAAAACAACAAAAGAAAGAAGCAACTTCTTGGGAGTATGAACCAAAATGACAACATTAGAAATTGTGCTCATAATAGTACTTTTAGTGTCCATAACAGCCAATTATTTGGCTTTTTGGTACATGAGGCGAATATTACCGGGGTTCATTTACACGTCCCAAAATTTAGAAGATTTGACCGCTTTGGTGGCAAATTATCGAAAACATTTAAAAGATGTATATCAGATGGATATGTTTTATGGCGATGAAACCATTAAACATTTGATGTCGCACACAACAAGTTTAATAGAAATATTAGAAGATTATGAAGATGTGTACTCAATAACAATGCCACTTGAGGAGATCGAAGAAGAAAACACAGAAGGAGAACAGCCTGATGGCGAGACGAAAATCAACGAAGAGAATGTATTTTACGCAGGTTCACGAAGACGCAATAGTTAAATATTGTAACACAACCTGTAACAAAACAAGAACAAAGCTATATGTAGATTGGATACAACCAGCATTTGATGAAATGGTTGATAAGATTGTTTACACATATAAGTTTACAACTCTTCCGAATATAGATGAATTAAGAGATGAATGTAAGATATGGTTAACCACTATTCTTTCAAAATACGATCCAAACCGTGGGTCAAAAGCATTCTCATATTTTTCTGTTATCACAAAAAACTGGTTTATTCACAAGGTTAAACAAACAACCAAACGAGCAAAACGAGAGGTTGATTATGAAGATGCTTTAAAACAAGTGGATGAAGAGAAAATTATTACACACAATCCTTTCCCAGCGGAACAAGAATTTAGAGATTTTTGGAAATCTCTTTGGTCTGAGATTGAATGTTGGGAAACCAACGATATGAAAGAGAATGAAAGAAAGGTCTATAACGCTGTTAGAACCATTTTAAATTCTGTTGATGATATAGAAATTTTTAATAAAAAAGCTGTTTATTTATATTTAAGAGAACTGACTGGTCTCAATACAAAACAAATTGTTTCTCAGTTGAACAAACTACGAAAACGATATTTTTTGTTTAAGGCTGATTGGGATAATGGTAAAATTTAAAGGAAACTAATTAGTTTTACTATGGCAAAGAAAGTAGATACATATTTAGAAGAAGCAGTCAATAACATTAGAAAAGACCGAGAGGTGACAAAAGAGCTTCTTAATGATGCTATAAAATGGCTTGCAAAAGACGAATCTAGACATAGAGAAATCGGCATAACATTGTCAAAGTATGTTGAAACTCTTCAAAGATCAAACGAACAGCTTGTAAAAGTTGCCAATTTGATGGCGAAAAAAGAAGGATCAGATAGGCTTACTGCTGCTGATATGGATGGCATTTATGAAATGATTTCTAAAGAAGAGGGTAAAGACAATGACATCTAGAAATATTATGAGAGCAAACCAGCAGGCCAGATCAAATGCAAAAGCAGCATATAGTTTGGATCGAGAATTATATTCTCAAATGATTGATGACGCTTATAATAATGCTTTAAAAGATATAGGGACTTTTAGAGCTACAATTGTAAGTATAAAAAACAAATATTTGGTTTCAGAATCAGCCGGTAAGAGAAGACTTACAATACAGGATGGTTTTAAACCAGCAAATTTTTACGAAGTCTACGTTAGACCAGAGTGGTTAAATCACATACCAGCACCATGGAAAATGAGAGATTTTGGTCTAAGTCAAGGCGGAAACGGTCTTATAATAAAAGGAAAAGCAGCCAGCGATGCAGTAAAAGCTCATCCAGAAGCCAGATCTGTTACACCAACAGGTGCTGGAATTGATGGCATTTCTTTAAAAGTTGGCGATATTGTTGTTTGTACATTTGGAGACGGCCCAGACAATAGTGGTAAATACAGAGATATAAGATTTGAATTAAACTCAGTTGGAGAAGATGAAGATTTAATAATTGCCGCTGGTGGCAAAGGGGCCTATAATGCTTTGAAAAAAAGCTTACAAAAAACAATCGGTGACGGAAAAAAAACTAGTTCTAGTGGTCAAGGTGAAACCCAACGCACTAACCAAGGGGCAACAATTTTAGCCACCGGTGATATATCAGACCCATCCACTTTAAGATGGAGAGGGTATCACATGCTCAAAAATAAAGCAACAGGCAAAAAGGAAAGAACTGAAACAACAAGTAAACCTGAAAAGAGAAAATATATTGGAAGTGCTGTACCCAGCGCACAAGGCGAGTATCTCTACAATGGTGTTTTAGAAGATAAGTTTTTTGGCACCATTACTCTTGAAAAAGGAAGATATGACCATTCAAAGAGCCCACCCACACTTACTCTTGAAAAACCGAGAACATATAAAATTTTACTTGATGCCTTACCAAGTCTCCAACAAGTGGTTGCCGCTTATCGAGAAGAATTTAAATGTGATCCTCCAATAACCTCTGTCAACAGACCATGGACTAGACAACTGGATGCAAAAGGTGGTGTCAATGGTTACTCAGGAGATGGTATGATGTCCGCTAGACCGGGCTATTCTCCTCATGGCTGGGGGGTCGCAATTGATTTTACAACTAAAAACACAAAATATGTTCAAAACAACAAAAAAGGATTTGATTCTTCAACACACCAATGGATGAAAAAAAACGCATACAAGTGGGGGTGGGTAAATCCAGCATGGGCCGTTACAAGCGGCTGGATAGAACCTTGGCATTTTGAGTGGAGGTGGATGGGAACAGCCATTGAAGGTCTTGACAAAAAAGATCGCAGTTCACATTACGAAGATGAGATCCCAGATGAATATAAAGTAAAACCAACATAAGAGTAAAAAATGACGACAACCGGAAAAACAAAAGCAACACATTTAGATCCAAAAGCAAGACAATTTTTATCCAATGCTCAACGCCTTGGCTCAAGAGCAGTTCAAGGAGTAGGTTGCACCGATATAGCGGAGTCTCTACCAGATTATGAAGAAGCTCCTTGCGAAAAAGTCTATGAAGGTAAAAACAATGCGTATATTGTTTTAGGAAGAGATAGGCCCGGAACAGAGTTTTCTGGTTGTGGTGGCCGTGGAGATACACAGTGTGGAATGGTTGATATTGTAGCCGGTCGCGTTTCATCCGTTATAATGCAAAGAATAAAAGCATCAAAACCAACACCAAGAATATCACCCGGTGATCTCTCTCCAACTCAACGTGCTGCTTCACAGCAACAATTGATTCAAAGGGGTGCGCAATCTGAAAAAGGTATAAACACTCTTGAAAGGGGGTTGATTGATAGCGACACGGTTGTGGATAATAACTTTTTCGCCGATGCAGCGAGAGTTTACATTACTCAAAGAGCAATTAATATTGATGAATATCTTGGATTTAAAAACACGAAAGGTTCCCCATCAGATGATTTATCGTCTGTTGTTGTTAAAGCTGATTGCACTAGAATAGTTGGAAGAGAAAGTGTTAGAATATATGCTGGAGGTGCTCGCGCAGATGGATTTCCTTCTTTTGGAGAACCAAGAGCAGACGGCTCAGATATTGTTAATCCAAGAATAGAGCTTATTGTTGGAAACCAAGGCGAAGACACAATGCAGCCGGCAGTATTGGGTAAAAATTTGGTTTCTTACTTAGTGCAAAATACAAAAATACAAGACAGCCAGCTTAAAATTCTAAAAAGTATAATTAAACAAATTAGTGAAATATCGATTGAAGTTGCTGGTTTAACCTTGGGAGCGACATCAGGAGCGGCTCTCACTCGCGCTATTCTAAATATAGAAAACTTTCGGGATATGTTAAACAAAACTTACAACGATGCAATAAATGAATTCAATCATTTAGATACAGCAGTGGTGCCCGGATCTAAATCAATATTAAGTGATAAAGTATATATAACATAGGTTTAAGATGTCTAATAAATCAAAATTTTTAAAAATTCAAGAAGAGATTTGTGAAATAGCGGAACCAGAAGTCAAACCAATTGATCGTGTTTGTCCGACCTGTATACCTGATCCAAACTTTGTAACACCAGAATGGTGGAAAGAAACTTCCCCTTGGCTAAATCAAAAAACTTGTGAGTATTCAGTGGCTGTTTTTGTAAATCAAGATGGAAAAAGTTACCGTTTAAGCGATTTAAGAGACATTTTAGACCCTCCTTCTGATATGCCAGTGGTTTTATCAGAGGCTGGTGTTCCAGTTTCCACACCTGCATCAGGGATAACCGTTGAAGAAGAAAAGCAAGCCGAGATTATAAATGAAGAAAGATTTGATAGAATTAAAAGAAGCTTTGTTAAAACGGGTATTCGACAATTACTAAGGCAGTATCAAAAAACAGAGGCAAATGAATATATTTGTGCTAGAAATGATTGCTCTATTTTTACCACATCAGAGGTAACAGCACTTTCAAGACAAATAAGACACTTTGCATCTTTAAACCTTGATATATCATTTTCTGAATTTCAATTAGAAACAGATCAAGTAGAGACGCTGCCCAAACCAATTGATAACCCAAATGCTCTTGAATTATTTGCAAGTGCCACAGAATATTATTTTTATGGAATGGCTGATAATGTAATGGCAGTTCTTGTGACTGTTCCAGCGCACATATTTGATCAAGTTCCTGATGCCCCATTAATACCAGATTTAGATGTTGACATAGAATCTATAAGAGTAAAAGTTCCTGAGTTTACCACTTGGATAGCAAAAATGGAATCTCTATTTGTTTTGTTTGCAAAGTTTCAATCATATTACAATCATACTGAAAACGGAAAACTATTTCATGTCATAGATGATGAGGAAACACCATTTTATGCTAAACTTATGCAAGGACGTTTTGAAAAATTTGAAACAGCATTGAGTCAATTTTTGGAATCAAAGGGGTATGAATATTACAACCTTCTTAATAGATTAATTTCTTTTGGTTCAGACAACACGGTAGAAGAAATAGAATTTCTTTTTGATAAAAGCGATGAAACAAGACCCTATAAATTAGCAAACAAAATAATAATAAAAACACCAAAATGCACAGAAACTGAATTGAAATTACCAGAAGAGCCTAATATAGAGGATGGTGTTTTGCCAACGGGTAATGACATAAGAACAGTTGCTTTTACAGACCAAACTTTAATGACTTATATTGCATTTTATGAAAAAATAAAAACACAAATAGACGCTCAAGAGAACCCACCTTGGTTAGACTTTCTTGTTGAACATACTTTTCCTCCTTTAAGTGTTAATTACGGTGATACTCTAAATTCTAAATCAAATGCTTTGGGCTGCTTATTAGACAAATTTTCTGGCCTTGATGATTATCTTTTAAATGAAACAATGAGCTTCTTTGATTCATTTGCGTATAGGCTTAATAAGAACAATTGCAGATCCCTTCGCAATAGAGACAAGGGAAAACCAACTGTATTTAACGATGACAAGCAACAAAAAAATCTTGAAAAAGCACAAAAGGAGCAAAGAAAAAGAACATTAAAAGAAAAGGGAATCTTAGAGGATAAAAAAGTAAAAGAAACTAAAAATTCAACTGATTTAGAACAAAATGGAGTATCAAAATTTTTAAATATGCTTAGCCCTTGTAATTGGAGAAAAATAACCCTTAAAGGTGTACAATGTCTAATGTCTGGGATGACAATTGATGAGGGCTATAGAGAATTGATGAAAGCAACTGTGGGTGCTTTGTCAACTGAAGGTATGGAGCTTTTAATAGAGTCTCTACCAATAGACAAACAAAGAGCAGTTAGAGAAAAAATTCAAAATGAATTTAGAGATTTACCTGCCCCTTGGGAAGTTGGATATGACCCCGGAGATACAGAAGCAGTGTATGAATCCGCTGTTATGAAAGATATACAAGCTAGCCAAAAAATTGGTAGAAATATTGAAGAAGTATTTAAAAACCTTGAACAAGCAAAAACTCAGCTTCAAAATGCAAGAGGTGTGGTAGAAAATAATGGAGAACCCGCCATCGCAAGAAATCAAGAATTGTACCTTAACTATTTAAGAGATTTAGAAACAGCCAAAGAAGTTGCTGATAGAAGATTTAAATTATATAATGATCTATTGCAAGCTAGTAATTCAATACAAATGGCGTTAAACAGTGCCGAAGAGGACTATAAAATGTCTCTTGAACCACCAAAAGTGGAGTACATGATCGCACAAGCTGCCGAGTCGGTTGCGACTTTTAGAGTTCAATATAGGAAAATGGAAGAAGAACTTGTGNCTTTAAAAGCTGAATATGATGCCGCTAACGCTGCATACACAAAGCTTTTTTCCAATCCAGTTCAGCCTATGGAGCGTTCCCAAATCATAGAAAAATATAAGACAGCAGTNANAGANNTAGAAGCAAAAGTACTATCTTTGCAATATGAATACAAAGCAGCAGAGTCGGCAGTTTCAAAAGATTTACAAAAAAGTCCCAACAATATCGGCTTTGATTCTCTCACAGAAGAACAAAAACGAACAGTCATAGAACAAGAAAAAGATAAGAAATTTTTTGTCCAAGGCGGTGATGCTGATAAAATTAGACAAGGGACTTATGGAAAGGCTGTCGGTAATGTTCAAAAAGAACTACTAGCAGCATATGGTCAAGCGATATTGGATACTGCATCAGTACAAGAAATCATTGAAGGAGTAAATAATCTTCCCGGTGCAAAATTAATAGGTGAATTTTTTGCTTCTTTTGATTGTCCCTCTTATCAATTTGCAAAACCACCGATAGATGAGTTCTTAGGCACATTTACCATAGGCGCATGTGGCAAAGGAAAAACAAAACCATTTTTACTACCAGAAATAAAATCCTTAAAGCCGTCTTGGGANATATGGGATGCATTAAAAGAAGCATTTGTTTTTGCTTTTAAAAAAACAATGTCACAAATTGTCTCCGCTTTGATATTAAAAGCCATACAGGCCCTTGAAGCCGGTGTTTGTCAAGCACTGTCAGTTGTTGGTGAAAGCGCAACAGATTTAATAACTGCTGCTGAAAACAATGGTAGATTTCCTCGGTCATTTTCCGAAATACTATCTGATGTTGTTTGTGGCGATGAACTTAATGAAAATGAAAAAGATGATGAGGTCAAGAAATTGTTTGCTGCGGCTGGTGCTCCACCAAGAGGGAACACAACACCAAAAGAAGTTCTTGAAACCATGTCAACTTTGGGATCGGAGCAAGATTATCTTAAAGCCATGGTTGGACTAGCAGAGCCCGGTTTTCTTGACAATGTGTCAAGAACTCTATCTTTAATTCACCCTGAGTATAGTTCACTTGGTACACCAGATGGATTAAATTCTGTTCTTCAAAACGCTGGCAACTTTTTTACAGAAGATCAAAGAGAAAGAGCAATTAATTTTGCTAATAATCCTCAACAATTTTTTCCTTTAGATCCTAGTATTTGTTTAACAAATGACCAAGCTGACAGATATTATAATAATTTAAGAAATATGTTTGCAAACCAAATTGGAGACCCAGAGATAGCACAGCAATTTGTAGACAACCAGAGACAGAATGCTCGCGATGATTTAGCTGGTCTTGCTGATATAATGGCCAGAGGACCAGAGGGTCACCTTCAAGACGCAATAAACGACTTACTTGGAGAGCCAGATCCTGATTGTGCTCTCAGCAAATCCCTTTTAAAAACACCAGAAGAGATACAAAAAGAAATTGAATCTTTGACGAAAGGTATCTTTGGACGCCTTCAATTAGCCTTTACTGACGATACCATAGAAGAAAATATGGCAGAACGTTTCTTTTCTGCTGGTCTTGCTGACTCTATAGGTACTTTGTTGATGATCACAGCAGATTCAGTTGGATACAATTATGCCAAGCACATGAGAGTTAGAAATAGTTTCTTTTTTAGATTCCTTTCAACTCTTGGGTTTTTTGATAATGAAGCCCCATTCCCAGAAACGATTGCAAATCAAATGAGAAAATTCTTGCTTGATTACAATTCTCAGTCTACATTTAACCCTGATGGCACAACCAACACAACTTATGCGTATGATCTTGATAAATCACAATTCTTTTTAGATTATGAAAATGGTTTAGAAAAATTTGAAAGATTTACATCAGATTTTCGCATAAAAGAGACAATGAGAACAAATATAAATAACTCTTTTTATCACAATCCAGATTTTAATTACCAGTTTCGTTGTAATTTTTTAGCAGGCGTACCCACAGACAACAACAAAAGTAGTGTTCAAAACTTTGTTGTTGAAAGGTTAATAACACAAGAGCAGTTAGATTTTATAAAAACTTATAGACCAAATAACGAAGAATTGTATTTAAGAAACCAAGAAAAAACAATCGGAAGCAATACTTTTAGAAACATTGTTTTTAGAAATTATTTACAAGAAAAAGTTAATTTATATGGAGACATTACTGTCGCAGATGAAGACGCATTCATGATCATTAAAGATATTAAAGATTTTTTGAATGGTCCATTTATGAAATCTATATTAAATGATGAAAATGGTGGCCCATCAAATGGTTTTTTACACGGTGCTCACGGTGACAGAACAATAACACTTGATGATTTAACTTATGTGGATCCCGATCCGGGTGCAACAGAATACACTTATTCAAATGAAGATGCCGTTTTGGGTAGAAGTTTGACTAATAATCCAAGAGTTAAATTTTTAGATCCAACTAGTAATGGCGGATCATATGAAAGCCCAATGATTTATTTAGAACCACAAGAAGCAAATGGCTTTATGTCCTTTGCAAAGATCATAGTTCCAAATATTGATGGATGTGAACCAAGAGGAACAAATTTTTTAGAATTAAAAGAATTAGAAGACAAAATTTCTGAAAAAGAGAGTAAAATAAAAAGAAATGAAAAGTTGTCTGAATCACCTGAGTGTGTTGTTGAGGTTCCGTTTGACAAAGTTGCTTCCCCAGCAACGCTCGCAACTTTAGAACAAATTGTTACAGCTACAATAAGAGTTTATTTAACTGAATTTATGATTAATTCATTTCCAATTCACGGAAGCTTGTCATTTAATAATTTAAATTATGATGAACTAGTTTCCGAATACATTTACTCTAAAATGCAACAAGGGCTATCAGATCAGTTTTCTCTGTTCGCAACAACATATGAAGGATATACATATTGGCTATTGTTTTTAGAACAATGCGCACAAGCATACAATAGAAAAGTTCAACTTGGTGAAGTAGAAGTTGACTTAGAAGCACAACAAGCCATGGATGCAATTAATCAAGCTCAAATAGATTATACAAAGCCAACCAGAGATACGGGCGCATTGTTTGAAAATGATTTTATCGTTAGTGCTAACGATGGTTTTCCAAAAACAATTAAAGAATTTTTAGATATAGGGAAGCAACAATTTGATGATGTTTATGCATACCCTGCTGTTGGAGGATATTTGGTAGCACAAAACACAAGAAGATGGGATAAAACTTTTAAACCCGGCTTTTTTGCAACTAATGTAGGTGATACAACTGCTGATATAGTTATTCTGCGAGGAGGTCTTGATGATGTTCTCGGAATACCTATCGGTGGATTTAGGTATTGGACACAAGCGCAGATGAATTTCTCTGCAAAGATTGCCACTATAGCTGAAAACGAGCACCATGCTGCTGTATTTTTAAAGAGATTAATACGAGAACAGATTGATGTATATTCTGACAAAATAGCATTACAACTTACCCCAAGGCCATTTATATACGATGTAAATAAGTTTTTTATTGGTGGATCACAATCAACATTAGGCAGAACTGTTAGAGCCGGTATTTATGATGTTGAAGTTCCGATTGGGGGCGAGTCTGGTGTTGATTTGGGAGTTGAATCGTCAACTGAATCTTATGGAACTGTAAACGATTGCGCTTTGACAAACGGACGAGACCCATATACGTTAATGGAATTAACTCAAGATGAGATGTTTACGATAAGTAAACAAGGTGGTCTATATTTAGAAAAATATTTAAGAATTATTCCAAAAAGTTTTTCAAATTTACAAACTTTTGCCTCACCAGATCAACAAGAATCTTCTCCACAATATCCCCCACCATCTGGTTTGCCATCTGATGTTATGAACATTAACGAATTTGTAGATTATTTAAAATCAATAGACATACCAGATGAAGTGAATATTTCTGATTGGTTTGGAAACGCAACTTTATCACAAGGCAATACAAAATATGAGGGTTCTATTGGTATAAAATTTGGTATTAGATTGTGCTATGTATCTCGTAAAGAAATGTATAACAATTTTAATTTATTAGAAAGACCAGATTTTCCAGAAATTTTTCAAACATGTAAAAAAGAAAAATCATTTTTCTTAGCGAAAGATCGACCTCTTTCCATACCGTTGGTATCTTACGAAAGAGATGTTTTAGATGAGAAATTAGCTTCTTTTAAAGAAGCAGATGAAAACTTCAATCAGGATATAAAATGTTATATAGATGAACTAGTCAAGACACAAGAGTTTGATTTATTATTTAATAAAATATTTAATGCTAAACAGATCGGTTCAGTTCTCGCTTGCTATTCTGATGTTAATTTTCTTGCATCAATTGGTCTTGGAGAAGGCGAAAGAAGAGAACCAGACCTTGGAGCGTTAAACCTTTTCGGCCTTGGTATTGAAGATATACCAGATGAAACAGATAGGTCTAATTCTTTTAATGATAGTAAATATGAGTGTAGAAAGCTTTTTGTTTCAGTATATAAGAGAAATGATTTTGACCCACCAAACGAAGAAGACGATGTTGACGATTTATCGTTGGCAACACAAAAAGCACTAGCAAAATCATATGCATTGGTTAACCTCGATGATGATGTTTCTTGGTGGATTCGACGTAGAATTGTTTCTTCAAAACCAACAGACAAAGAAGGTAAAAGATGTGGAAATCAATTTACTGGTTTATTTAATATTAAGAGATAGAGGAATTATAAATGCCAAAAGAAAAACCGGGAGTATCTTTCCCATTAGAAATTACTGCTGACAATGCTGGATATAGACTGGCCGATCTTCAAGAAACAGTAAGATTTAATATAAAAAACATTATGTTAACTAATCCCGGAGAAAGAATTATGCTTCCTAATTTTGGCGTTGGAGTAAAGCAAGCACTATTTGAAAGAAGTTCTTATGATTTATTAACTCTATTACAAGAAAGGATTTTAGATCAACTTGACTTATATGCGTCTTATATAACTGTTTTAGAGCTTACCATAAACCCAATAGATGAACTATCTCTCAACATAAAATTAAAATATGAGATTGATTTTGCTGAAATTGTTGATACATTTGATATAGAAATATCAAATATTTAACTAGAAATCTATTTATTGTAATTCGGGGAGTATCTTATTAATGCCAAAAAGTAAAAATATTAATATAAATTATACGAGTAGAGAATTTGAGACTATAAAACAAGATTTGGTTGATTATGCTAAAAGATATTATCCTGATTCATATAAAGATTTCACTAATGCCTCATTCGGCTCCATGATATTAGATAGTGTTGCATACGTTGGCGATGTTTTATCATACTATCTTGATTATAGTGTAAATGAGACTTTTTTGGATACCGCAATAGAATTTGACAACGTCAGAAAACACGCCCGCGCATTGGGTTATAATTATTCTGGAACGCCTTCTTCATATGTAATAATGTCAGTATATATTCTATGTCCCAGCAATGCAGAGGGTACTGCTCCTGACTTAAAATTTTTACCAACTTTAAAAGCAGGCTCTATTTTTTCAACAGCAGAGGGTATCAATTTTACCTTAACTGAAGATATTTTATTTAATAGCGATAACAACGAGTTTGTTGCTGCCCGATTCAATGAAACAACTGGCGCAACTACGTTTTTTGCAGTTAGAGCAACTGGTATGGCAGAATCTGGAATTTTAATTTCAACAGATGTTCCCGTTGATTCTACTTTTGAAAGATTTAAGAGAATCTTAATTGGAGACTCCACAATCACTGAAATACAAAGTGTTTTTGATTCCGAGGGTAATCAATATTATGAAGTAGATAATTTGGCACAAGAAGTTATTTTTATAGAGACCACAAACGCAAATGCTTCGCAAGATGGTGTTCGATCAATTTTAAAACCCTTTGTGGCAACTAGAAGATTCATTGTCCAGAGGGATGAAACTGGGACTTATATACAATTTGGCTTCGGCTCAGAAGAAGAGGAATCAACTGGTATAACTGATCCTTCCAGAATATCGTTAAATCTTCACGGAAAAAGAACAATATCTCAAAATTCATTTGATCCTACAAAACTTTTATCTACCAATAAGCTTGGTATTTCCCCATCTAACACAACACTCACGGTAACTTATATATCTAATAATGAAACAGGACCAAGTGTTGGCGCAAATGAAATAACAAGCTTGCTTGAAAACGAACTCGTTTTTGACGCTAATGTGCAATTAGATGAAGAAAAGAAAGCAGTTGTATTAAGCTCGTTGGAGGTTTCAAATGAAAATCCAGTTACAGCAGTTAATTCAAATATAACAATAGAAGAATTAAAACAAAGGGCTATTGCATCTTATGCATCACAAAATCGTGCTGTTACAAAACAAGATTATGAATCTCTTGTTTATAATATGCCACCAAAATTTGGTGCAATCAGAAGAGCAAATATTGTAAATGATCCATCATCAACAAATCGAAGGTTGTCATTATACGTTATTTCAGAAGACTCAAACCAGAATTTTGCCTCTACAAATGTTGTTATAAAAAATAATTTAAAAAATTGGTTAATGTCTTATAAAATGTTAAATGATGTTGTTGATATAATGGACGCTAAAATTATAAATTTTTCAGTTGAATTTGTTGCAAGAGTTGATAAGAGATTTGATTCTTCATCTGTATTGGCTGATTGTATTCAACAAGTTAAAGATTATTTTAGCGAATCGGCTTATATTGGAGAACCAATTTATATAACAAGAATCTATCAACAAATAAATGATATTGATGGTGTCATTGATGTTAAAGATGTAAAACTAGAGAACTTGTCTGGGGGGGATTATTCTCCTACATCATTAAGTTTTAATGATGCTTTGTCAAGAGATGGCACATTTATAAAAATTCCACAAGATTGCATAGCTGAATTGAAATTCCCAGACTTGAATATTAAAGGGACTGTTAAATAATGGCTATTAAAAGATATTTAGCGAATGCAGATAATTCAATAACAAATGCATTTAAAGGAGATTTAACAACCCGTGGCACTGGCTCAAATGCAGGTGCTGCTGATATTTTAGAAACATTTTCAATTTATGGTCAAGAGTCCACTGGGTCTTCTGAACTGTCTAGAATCCTAGTGCAATTCCCAGTTTCTGATATTCAAACTGACAGAGATAATGGAGTTGTTCCCGCGTCTGGTAGCGTAAGTTTCTTTTTAAATTTATATAACGCACCTCATTCCACAACATTACCAAGAGATTACAAACTAACAATAAATGCTGTTAGTGGCTCTTGGCAAGAGGGGTATGGTCTAGATTTAGATAATTATACTGATCTAACATATGACAAAATTGGATCAAACTGGATAAGACGACAGGGATCCACTTCTTGGACATCCACCGGTGGAGACATCTATACAGATTCAAGCTCCTCGTTTGAACAATCTTTTCCAATAGGAAATGAAAATTTATCAGTTGACATTACAACACTTGTAGAGCAATGGCTGACAGGCGGTAGTTTAGGCAATAAAGATAATCATGGTGTCTTAGTTAAACTATCAGCCTCATATGAAGCTACAAGCTCAACAAACCCAGAAGGGGCTGTTGTTTCTTATTATACAAAGAAATTTTTTGCAAGAAGCAGTGAGTTCTTTTTTGAAAGACCAATTGTTGAAGCAAGGTGGGATTCTACAAAAAAAGACCAACGAGGTAATTTTTATTTCAGTTCTTCTTTGGCACCTGCTTCTGAAAATCTAAATACACTTTACATATACAACTACGTTAGAGGTGTTTTAAGGGATATTCCAAGTATTGGAACAGGAAATATATTTGTTAGTTTATTTTCTGGTTCTGCTGATAATACTGAATTATCTGGATCTGCGTTGCGATTAGTTGCAGATGGTACACACGTTGGTACTAATAATCAGCACGTTGCAACAGGAAGTCATGTATCAACTGGTATATATAAATGCTCACTAGCTTTCACTGGGTCTTCCACGTTGGAAACAGTTTATGATGTTTGGTTTAAAGGCGGCACAAGTATAAGAGACGCAAGTGAGGCAACAATACAATTTCACACTGGAACAATAGAACCGCAAAGCTATGGGGCGTCCAATACAAGTCCAAATGGAAAATATGTAATTTCTATGCCAAATTTAAAAGAATCATATTCATGCAATGAAACAGAAGTATTTAGATTATTTGTTAGAAACAAAAATTGGTCTCCTAATATTTACACAAAGACACAAGAATCTGTGCCAACATTGCTCATTCAAAGTGCATCTTACCAAGTTATAAGAACAATAGATCAGAAAGTTGTCATACCATATGGTACAGGATCAAATGATAATAATTACTCGATGTTGTCTTATGATATATCTGGTAACTATTTTGATCTTGACTTGTCCGTGCTCGAACCCGGCTATACTTATGCATTTCAGTATACCTTTTATGAAGATTCTGTTTCTTCTTATAGAGAGCAACCATATTTGTTCAAGTTCAGAGTAGAAAAAGATGAGTATTAAAGATTTATTTAAAAGCTCTGCGACATTTGAAAACGCAGTTACTGGCGCAACAACAGTTGAATCATTTGATTTTATTAGAACAAAGCTTCGTAAAAACAATACGTTTCAACCAAATGTTGATTTTGCAAGTGCTTCTAACTTTGCAAAATATGGATCTGCTTATGAATATTATACTCAAACAATAGAAAGAATTTATGGAGAATATCCATATGATGGCTCTGAGAAAGAAAAAATATTATTTGAGCTTTCCTCATCATATCTTGATAAATGGGTTTTTGATAACAAATATCCTAAAACCACTGGATATGCAATATTTTCATATGATAACTGGGGTACGGCTGCATCTATAACAAATGGCTATGGTCTCCCAAATTCTTCAGCGGATTATGAATATATCTATTCTCGCGGTGGAATGCATACTGCTTCTGCTGGAATGGTGGGCAAGCCGCTAAGAGAGACTTTTGACAAGTCAGTTATATATGATGCGACAAAAAATAGAACAATAACTTATGATATAAATGCTTCTGATGGAGTTACAATTGAATTTTGGCTTAAAAAAGATGAGTTTGATCATACAAAAACTGGCAAAGAGGTAATTCTTGACCTTTGGAATGGAGAACTGTCTTCATCTATTGACTACGGACGCCTCACAGTTGCAATTTCTGGATCATCTGCCATTGGTGATAATCCATTTAAAATAACGCTTCAATCGGGCTCTACCGGTATTTTTGAGCAGTCTATTGGTTCGGCTAATATAACCACAACCTCTTTACAAACTTGGTCACATTACGCTTTAAGCCTTGCTTCTGCGTCCTCTGGTATTACAACTCGATTGTATAAAAATGGAGATTTGGATGAAAAGAAAGTTTTGGGATCAACAGGGTTCGGAGACTTCACAGGCTTAGTGAATGGCTATATTGGGGCTTTACAAACATCACCATCCTCCAGTCAAGGTGCACTTACCAGAGATCAATTAAAGTTTGCTGGAAAATTAAGTGCTAGTTTGGATGATTTTAGATTTTGGAAAACAAGAAGAACATCAGAAGAAATTAGTAATAATTGGTATCGCGGGATAGGTGGCGGAACAAATACAGATGACGCGAATGTAAAGCTTGGTGTTTATTATAAATTTAATGAAGGTAACACCGGTACATTATCTATTGATTCTACCGTACTAGATTATTCCGGTCGCATTGCAAATGGCTCTTGGGTTGGTTTTAGCACCGGTGCTCGCTCTATTAGCTCGGCATTCACAGAATCTGGACTTGTGTCCTCTGAAACACCAGATCCAATTATTTACAGCACACATCCAAATGTTGCTAGTGTTCTATTAGAAATGCAAACTTCTGGTTCTGATTGGGACCAAGAAAATGGTAATATGTTATATAATTCTATTCCAAATTGGATTAGAGAAGACGATGAGGAGAGTAATAATAATGTAAAATATTTGTTTCAAATTATATCAAATTACTTTGACACATTGCATGCTCAGATAACAGAAATTACAAATTTAAAAAATAAAAAATATATAGAATCAACTGAGAAGCCGCTTCCATTCGCAGATAGACTACTCTCAGAAAGGGGCATATCAGCAAACAGCCTTTTTATAGATTCTAAAATTTTAGAATTATTTGGAGATAGAGACAAGAATCGAGTCGTTTATGAAAAACAATTGAATGAAGTTAAAAACTTAATCTATACAAACATTTATAATAATTTGGAACACATTTATAAATCCAAGGGAACTGAAAAATCAGTACGAAATCTTCTTCGTTGTTTTGGAGTTGATGACGAACTTATAAAATTAAATATTTACACAGATGGTGGTACTCATTATTTTAATGATAGAAAAAAACAATCATCACTTGACACAAAATATATAAATTTTAATAACACAGATTATTTTTCATCAACGATATATCAAACTTCATCTACAAACAATACAAATACATTTGTTTCAGGATCAGATACTAGCGAAGCATTGGAGAGATATTCTGCTTTTACATCAGAGATAGATATTATTGTACCATATAAAATTCCACAACATAAAACTGGATATTTTGCAACATCTTTCTTGTCGTCTTCTGTTTTTGGTTTTCATGAAGCATTTGGTTCTGATCCAACTGATTATAGCTGGCCATCTGGCGAGGTTGCAAACTTACAAGTTTATTTGGCGAGAGATGAATTAGAATCTAAAAATGCCAAGTTTGTAATAAAAAATACAGCGGGCACAATATATTTAACTTCAAGTATAATACCAGAAATCTATGATAATCAAAGATGGAACTTGGCTATTAGTGTCAGACCAGACAAATATGAACTGATAGGAAATGTTTTATCAACGGCCAACCCAACTTATACGTTAGAATTTTATGGTGTAACTCACGCTTTTGGAGATGTGAGTTCTGAATTTTTATTGACTGCTAGTTTAGATTACGCCAATGGTACTCGATTTTTATCAAAACCAAAGCGTTTTTATGTAGGTGCGCACACAACAAACTTTACAGGAACAGTTGCCCAACAAACTGACTTACAAGTTGGTGCTTTTAGGTTGTATGAGGATTATTTGGATAAAAAAGTAATTATACAGCACAATCTAGATCCAACAAATTACGGACTAAGAGATGATGTAAGGCCACCAACTGCTTTTGCATATCAACTGACCGCCTCTGTTCCTAGTGCTGATTTAATTGCAATAAACTGGAATTTTGATACGGTCACTGGTTCAAATACAACTGGTGATTTTATTGTTGAGGATTTTTCAAGTGGCTCCACAGATACAATTTACGGCTGGATTGATAACATTATTCGTCGTGAACACAAAGGACGAGGTGCTAATTTTGGAACAAATAAGACTTCTTTTATTTCAAATGAACAGATCTTTTCAGAAAAGAAAGAGCTTCCAGAGATATCAGTTGTTTCTGATAATGTTTTTGTTAAAGGAAATCAAGAGAAATATTTTATAAAAAATGAAAAAACATCGGATAACTTTTACGCTCTTGAGAAAAGCATGTATCAGAGCATATCTGAAGAAATGTTAAATATGTTTTATTCTGTCTCTGAAATTAGCAATTTGATAGGAAAACCAGTAGACAAATATAGAGTTGAGTATAAAGATTTAAATGTTCTTCGAAGGTTGTTTTTTGAAAGAGTCGGAGATACACCAGACCTCGACAGATATATGGAATATTTTAAATGGATAGATACATCAATTACTAGAATTGTTGAAGACTTGTTCCCTTTGAGTGCTCGCTTTGCTGGTGGTATTTCAAATGTTATAGATAGCCACATATTAGAAAGAAATAAATATCAAAATAAATTTCCAATCACGAAAAACTTTTCTTCAACAGAGGCCGCAGCCAAGGGTCACGCAGAGATGCGCTATAATTGGAAATTTGGCCACGCTCCCATACCTTCTAGTGAAGATGACAATTGCACTTGGCAACAAAAAAGAAAAGAAAGAACAGATATTCCAGAGCGAGAAACAATAAGAAAATCAATAAATACAGATAGTAATGTTAAAGTTCCACTGCTTGTACAAACAGATGGAACAATTTATCAAGCATCTGCATATGTTTTTAGAACACTATCAAAACCATATAGATTAGAAAAACTTTTAAAACCAGCTATACATGGTGGCATTAACTACCCACCAGATAAAGATAGAAACATTATACACAATTTTCTTGATAGGGCCGGTGAAGTAAGTTCTGGTGGGGTTCCGTTAAATACATTCTTGGTTGGCCAAGGAACTGGCGAAGGGATAATACAAAAACAAAGATGCGATGATATTGTAGGTCCGACTAAAAAAGAAAAAGTTAATGTTATGGGTTTTGTTGGAAAATATACGGATGATCCTGCTCAACCAACAGGCCCTGTAAACGAGAACCAGTCTTACTTTTTTACTTTTGGTGCATCAAAAATACCAATAAATATTATCTCAGGATCTGTTGGCTCTGGTTATAACTTGGCCGTAGAAACATTTTTTAATAGTTCATCTATTATTACTAATGTACACTCAGACACCACTGATTATACTAACGAAATACCAATGCAAGGTCCATTTGCTCAAAATTGGGTTGGTGGTCATCAACATAGGCATGTTGATCTAAACTATCATGACCCTTTCAGATTAGATGATGACACTGGTGGTATTCCTCCAAATGGACTTCATAATGAGTATACTCGCGAAGAAGCATGGCAAATATTATTTAGCGAATATTTCACTTCTGATGGAGCTTTGGGTTTTGTAGGAGCAGATTATGGTAGTCCATACCCGGATCCTGCAAGAAAAGCTGCAACTTATTATCGAGAAGAAAGAGCAAAACGTCCTGTTAATATTAAAAATATTAAAACATCAAAACAGGGGAGCCCCTTATTTTCTCATGGTAACTTTACTGAAAATCATGAAATTGTTCAAAGCTTTGGAAAGCATGAAAATAATTTATATTTGAGAAAAAACCCAGAACAATCTCTTTACATACCAACTGATATTGGTTCAATATTGCCCGAAACAACTCATCCAATGACTTTAGTTAGTCAGACAGCCGGCGACGGTGGTAACGTTTTTGGAATCGGGCAAAATAATAGACAAACAGATGGTCGTTTTAGAATTTTAACACCGCACGAAGGAAGATTCAGTGCTGCGACAATTGGATATGTTGTTGACGGAGATAAATTAGCCTTGACAACAGGGGGAGGCCAAACAGCAAGAATTGAAATAAGAACCATTGGTTCGCCAACCGCTGGTTTTACCGCTGTGGCTCCGGGCGGCAGCGATGCAGCTTTTAGAACAAATATAATTAATGCAATAAAATCGAATAATTCTTTCTTTGATGACAATTATCATTTTGATGGTTTTTCTGGTATAGGAAACGTAATTACAATTAAATCTAAGGTTAACCTAGAAGGTGATTCGTGTCAAACATTTGAGGTAGCCCTTGCATTTACCGGTGTTTCTACATTCGCAAATTTGGAAAACGTCGATGGTGGCACCTGTTTAACCGAAAAGAATACTAATGCTGTTATCACATCGTCGGCAACAAATACAATTATTACTTCTCGCTTTTCTGCGCCCGGTGGTATTGAGATTAGTTCTCTTGGCTATCTTGACGCTTATTCAAGAGAATATTCTGTTCACAATAATATGAACTATAGAAACCTAACAGTTCGTTCTTCTGGAAGTGGCGAGGCTGGAACAATTCGTGCAAATAGTCAAAACAATTATCGCGAAGGATTGCAGACTCTTTTAAGAAGACACAGTGGTCAGTTTGGTGCTGATCCAATTCACGCTCAACCAAATGCTAATAGTTATGTTGTTGTTCCAAACTTCCACAAGATTCAAAGAAACGGAAGAAGACAACCAACAGACACATCGACACCCACTGCACCAGTTCTTAGAACTAGTTTTGACAACGCCTTTGTAAATTCAGTAATACCTCAATCTGATTTCCAATATACTTGGGTAACTCAGTCTCTAGGAAGTAATTTTTCAGTCACAAGTGGTCAACAAAGAATTTATGGCTACGCGCCAAGAGAAGGTTTTTTAAGTTCATCAGTAATTATTAATGGAGATTCTGGTTTTGTGGTGCCAGCAATAACTTTCCCAACTGCATCAGAGATTTTCGGAGAATAGAATGAGTAAATATTATGTAGATTTTGTTGGATTAAATACTTTCATATATGAACCCAACGGTTGGGACATTAATGAACAAGGTTTGATTTTATCAGAAGATCAAAAGATAACCTTAGATAGCATAAATGTTGCACATGAAGGAGCAGAGTTTATAAAATTGCAACATCCCACAACAGTTTTAAATGCAAAGCAAAATCATATTGGAGGATATAGGTACGCTGACGATGCAGGTGTTTATTATGATGTAACTAAAATTGCTGATATTAAATATGTTATAAATGGTAAATTTTATAACGCTGGGATAGCATTGAGTGGACATACTAGCGGATATACTCCTGATTTTTTTAATGTCCTAATAACTCGTAGAAATGGTCCTTATGGATATCCCATGTGGAAACAGACAAGGGTTGGTCAAAACCCTTTAACTCGAAAACAAAAACAAAATAATGTTTTAACAATTGTCCAAGAACCGGGACCAGAATTTTCTTTTAAGAGAAATAACAGACTTATAAATTCAAGAGCACGATTTGGAGACATATTAAAATTTAATGAGACACCTGTGTTGTCAAAATTTAAACCTTTAGTTGTTTATGGGTCAACAATATTAGAAGACGGTGTTCATAGGGTAGCCATATCTGTGCCGGTCGGCAATTCAATCTCGCAGTTTAATAACCCTCAGTTAAACGAAGAGTTGGGCCTTGTAGACTTAAAGTCAAGACTTTATGAAGAAGCTAAAGATTTATATTTAAATGGTGCTCTTTTTGGGTCAAAAAGTCCTCTTGATGTTTTTGAGGTAATAACTTATGGTGAAACAATCTATCCACCGCAGTTATTCACATACAGAAAGTTTACAAGACAGAGAACAACGTTTACTTTTCCTTGGAGAGACATTAGATCTGAAAGGACCCCGCAACAAGGTGTTCCTAATAACTTTGGATCTACCGTAAGTCAAAGTGTTTGGGTTATGGATGCATATTCAGCTTGGGAAACACAACCTGATTTTAGAGAGGATATTGCCAATGCTATTGGATATACTGGCTACAACGTTAATATAAATGGCGTTAGTGGATCACAAACTGATTATGGAATATTACAAAACCAATATTCAACTGCTGTGAAAGATTTGGTAACAAATAGTTCGTTTGATAGTATGAATGAACTTTTAAGACCGGCTCCGCTTTATAATAGAAAACAAATGCAAACAGCACTAACGTCCGCTGTTAATATTAATGGAATGAGAATAGAAGGTGTAAACACTGGTAGTTTGTTTGCTGATATAGACCTTGCCTATCACTTGCCCTCTGGTGAAGCCAAATGGGAAGCAGGCGCACAATCAGGTAAAAATCCTTTTTACAATTCCTATGAAGAATATGTTCAAGGTGCAAAACAACTTGGTAAAGACTATACAATTTTACCAGAATTTAAAATTTCGGATCATGTTAGTTTCTATGAAACAAATTCTTCAATAGAAGAAAATTTAAATGTTTTTGAAATAACCGGAGGCTTGGCTAACACAACTGGATCTAATCAAGATAATTTTTATCAAATTTATTCAAACTCAGATTTTATGAAAAACTTTGAAATGGTTGTAAATGATAATGAAACTATGGGTGAACCATTAAAAATAACTTTAAAATGCAAAGCAATTAAAAAATTATTACCCTATGAGGGGTTTTATCCGCAACAAAGAACCGTGCAAATAGCACAACGATTTTTTGATTCTTATAGTGGCTCAATGTCACTCTCCGGGGCTGCAAACACTTTTGGCGACGAACCGGCACAGATTGGATTCCAAAATGCTTTAACTCCGCTATTTGCACCGGGTATTATGTATAATTCGATAAAATCTGGTGTTGCCGTTGATTATCCTTTAGTTAGTAGAATTTTAAAAGAAGAAAACCCAGACGACCGCGCAACAACCAACTCAATGGTCATCGAAGTTGTCCCTAATTCTAATACTTCGCCTGCTTTTTATCTCTCGTTCTCAGGTAGTCGAGTATCTTCAACCACCGAGTATAGCATAAATGATGGGCTAATTTTTGATAAAAGATTACCCTTTGAAACATTACTGAAGCCAGAAACACTACAAGGGATAGAGTTATTCTGTAATGAACCAAGCCCCATTGCTAATCACTCATCTTCGGCTACTTTAAACAGCGTAGCCGGTGACAGATTATATACGCTAATGATGCACAATTTTTTAGCAGAAACATCAAATTTTTTCTTACAAAATAAAAGATATACAACGTTTTTCTCTAAACCATCAAACCAATTAAAACAATTTGAAGGTGGTAAAGAATATATGATGAGAATTAAAATGTATAAAACAACAGAAGGAGCGCAAGCTTCACAAGTCTCTGGTGGAGTGAATTTAGGTAATTCATTTTCGGCACCACAATATTCCAGTGGTTCTTATGAAAATTTTACAATGTATTCGAGACCAACTGCATTTGGGCCTCCAAGTTTAATTTATCCAAGTCAATCGATTGGAGGCTTACCAGCGATAATAGCATACACTCAGGGTGAAGCGATATGTCCCGTTCCTGACCCAAACCCAGTCTTTTTTGGAAACAATTCGATGAAAGGAGAAAATTATCCTTTTACTCCTCCATATTATCATGGACAGGCATGGGCTGATATTAAATTCACACCAGAAGAAGATGGCATTTATACTGCAAAGGATATCCAAAGATCTGCATCTATAACTTATTATAGATATGTTCACCCAGAAACTGATACTGGGGAGAATATATTTGATATTCCGATAGGCTCTAGCAAAACATTATCACAAGCTTATGCACAGAACAATTATTATAATAAAAATGCTTTACAATTAAGTGCTTCCGTAAATATTTTTAATGTTGAAAGAGATGAATCTGGCGATCTTAATGAAGAAACGGCTCGACTTGTTATTCAAAGCAAGTGGGAGTCACCAATGTTAAATTTTGCTCACCTGTCTGCATCTGACTCTGTTACACTTCCAATTAATGGTTCTCAATCTGTTCCAAGAGGAATGTGGCATCAATACGGATTAATAGAAAAAGACCAAGCTAAGGGAGTATTTTTGCAAGTTGAAGATATAGACTCGAACTGGTTAAAAAACATACTTGGTAAAGACACTTCAAATGTTATCTCTTTGGCCGATCATCTTGATTTTTCAACCAAGCCAAAGCGAATGGGAGAAATTGCGGATGAAAAAATAATTCATGAAGCTGTGGTTGCTGTGCCGTTTATTGAACAAGAAGGACATAGAAAATATTTCCATATACCACGCGCAGATATACGAAATGCTTTATCAAATAATGCTGGCACTGGTGACTCAATTGTTAACATGATCAATAAAATGGCGAAATACAATTTTCCTCCAAACATGGATTTTATGAGAAATGAATCGTTAGAACCATTTGCCATGTATATATTTGAATTTTCTTGCACCTTAGATAAACAAGACCTAGCTGATATATGGCAAGGGTTGTACCCGAAAGTGACAACTAAATTTGAATCTGTCACAGCGCAAATATCACATCCCTTGTTAGCCCATGAATTGCTTGGTGGTGGCGGCACTGTCTTTCAACAGTCTGGTGGTGGTAAAGTACTCGATACAAGCGACCAAGGAACACCACTTCCACCAAAAATTCGCTGGATGGTTTTTAAAGTAAAGCAAAAAGCATCGNCAAACTATTGGCAGTCAGTAATAGGAACTGAAGGCGATAAGCTTGATGAAGTGCCACAAAATACATTTAACTGGCCATATGATTTTTGCTCAATTATAGAATTAGCAAAGCTCGACGCAGAAGTTGCAATAGGTAAATTTGAACCCGGTGGAACAAGATCACTAATACAACCACAAGGAAAACTAACAGAAGCCGCAGTTCCTGTTTCAGAAGCTTTAACCGACGAGGCACGGTCATCAGTTGGTACTGGTGCTGCTCTCCTTGGCGGAGCAAGTGCGATTGGAACAAATCTAGCGGCCATCGCAGCGGGAACGGGCGGTACGCAAGGTGGAGCAATTTTCTCTGGGTTTATTCCACAAGGAGGATCCAACTCAGAGGAATTAACTTATGACCGAACCAAGCCGAGAAGCTATTATACTTGTGAACAATTGAGAGCGTTCCAAGAAGCTGGGGCTGATTTGCGAAACGCCCATCGAGGCAGATTGGCATCGCAAGAATGTGGTGGTCCCGGCTCGACGATTGGCGAGGGCTATGGAAAT
>JGI25127J35165_1000071_pt1 | contig 54055 bp, 67 predicted proteins | sample ETNvirenome_2_30_FD_35165 | JGI IMG/M metagenome (IMG submission 35165) | reverse complement strand
AACATTAGGCGGTAACATTACTGCAACAGTGTTGAATCAGGAATATCAGATTGCGTCAGTGCCAAACACTAGCAGTTATACGATTGTTGCAAAAGACACTTCTGGTTCAGAGGTTACAGCAAACTCTAGCGACACAGGTAATGGTGGGTCATCTACAGTAGGTGCCTATCAGATCAATACCGGACTAAATGCTTTTGTTTCTGGAACGGGATGGGGCGCTGGCGCATGGGGTTTCTCGACGTGGGGAAGTGCAAGCTCTGTGTCTGCCGCTGGACAGCTTCGTTTATTCAGTCAAGATAATTTTGGTGAGGATCTAATATTTAATCCTCGTGGTGGAGGCATCTACTACTGGGATGAATCAAGCGGCACGGGCAATAGAGCGATTAACGCCACGGCTTTGGCGGGTGCATCAAATGTTCCGACAGTTGCTTTGCAGATTATGGTTTCTGACATTGATCAACATGTGATTGCTTTTGGAACTAACCCGATCGGCTCATCTAATATTGATCCTTTATTTGTTAGGTTTTCTGATCAAGAAAATGCGGCAGACTGGACGCCCACAGCAACAAATACAGCGGGCGGCGTTCGGATAAACTCAGGCTCTGAAATAATCGGGGCTGTGCAGGCAAGACAAGAAATATTGATATGGACTGATGTCAGCCTTCACTCAATGCGATTCGTTGGCTCGCCCTTTATTTTTGAATTTACACGGTTGAGTGCTGACGTATCAATGATATCACCTAACGCGGCAGTAAATGCGCGTGGCGCTGTGTACTTCATGGATCGCGGTAACTTTTATGTGTACAACGGATCCGTGCAACCACTGCCTTGCTCGGTCAAAGAGCATGTATTTTCTAATCTAAATCAAGATCAGGCGTTCAAAGTATTTGCCGCAGAAAACAATGCGTTTAATGAGGTCATTTGGTTTTATCCAATAGGCACTGGCAATACAGAAGTTAGTAATTATGTGTCATATAATTATGCGGAAAACCTTTGGGCAGTGGGGACGCTGGCNAGAGGGACATGGATTGGGTACGGCGGACGTAAAAAGCCTTTAGCAACAACTGCTATCGATGGCGGTAGTAATTATTTGTATGAGCACGAAGTTGGCTTTGATGATGATGATCAGCCAATGACGGCCTTTATTGAGTCTGGCGATCTAGAGTTAGGTGACGGCGAATACTTTATGTACATGAGTAGGATACTTCCAGACTTTACATTTAGCGGTAACTCGTCAGATGCAAGCGCAGATATTGTTATTAAAGGGTCTAATTTTCCCTTAGAAAGCTCCACAACGATATCAACCTCAACTGTCACGCCATCGTCCACACAATCATTTATTAGAAATCGTGCTCGTCATGCGGTTGTTCGCATAGAAAGCAGTGGTTCAGGCTATGGATGGAGACTGGGGACGCTACGATTTGATATGAGACAGGATGGCAGACGATGACATCTAAACGTAATACCCCACTGCCTATTCCCCGAGAAGAATACAGTTATGAAAACGAAGCAATATTTCGTCGGACGATAGAGTTTACATTTCAAACTGTAGAAAACGATGTTCAGTTAGCAAAAACTCAAGGCGATAAAGATGGATCACTTGCCATGCGTCGATTTCAGTTTCTGCTAATGGGTGCCTCATGACTGACGTTATCAAGGTATTAGGTCAGGTAGCTCCCAGCGCGACAACAACAACTAATTTATATACTGCCCCAGACCTTGCTCAAACCACGGTTAGCTCGTTGGTTGTTTGTAATCGAGGAGGCTCTGGTGGGACATTTCGAGTTAGCGTCCACGTGGCTGGAGCCACAGCGGACAACAAGCAATTTTTATTTTTTGATGAGGCGTTGGCGGCAACAACAACAAGAACTGTGGTAATCGGTATGTGTTTAAATCAAGCCGATATCGTAAAGGTTTATGCAAGTTCCGCAGACTTTTCATTTAATCTCTTCGGAGTGGAGACAAGCTAATGATAAATCAACGGCCACCTATGCAGGGCATGGCAAACCAGATGGCGCAGTATGGTCGATTTGGGGACTCTATGCTTGTTCACATGAATCCCGCAGAGGTTCAAGGTATTGCGGCTCTATCGCCAACAGGCTCGCTTACTACTAATCCGGTAACGGGACAGCCAGAAGCATTCTTACCTTTCTTGGCTCCGTTGTTGGGTAGTATGTTGGGTTCTGCTTTTTTGCCAACAGTGATACCTGCGCTTGCAGGAAAAACTGCACTGGCTAGTGCTATTGGTTCTGGTCTTGCAACTACTGCTGTTACTGGTGATATCGAGAAAGGCATTCTTTCTGGAATTACAGGGTTCGGTTTAGGAAAAGCATTAGGTGCCGCAAGTGATGCTTTAAATCCAGATATAGCAAACATAGAGGCGGCGCTACAGGGGACGGGAGATACTGTTGGCGCAATAGATACAGCCACACAAACAGGTGCAGAGCTTGCAAGTGCAAGTGCTAACTTAGTTGACCCACTTACTCAAGCATCGCAAGCTGGACAAGCTTTTTCACCTGTAGCAACAGACCCTTTAACGTCCACATTGCCCGGCGGAGCTTCTCAAATACCAATGAGTCCAGCGTTAACGCCTGCACAAGGGGCAGTTGCTGGACCTATGGATAAATTTACTACGGCCCAAACTGCAAAGACTGCGGCAGATGCAAAAGTAAACAGGTTNACTGATATGTTGCAGGCTGAAAGAGCGGCGTTAACCCCAATGGAAAGACTTGCGGCTCCATTTGCAGAACCCGGAACCTTTGGAAGAGCGCTAATACAGCCCGGAAATCTAACAGCTATTGGTATTGGTGAGGGACAGCGAGAAGCGCTAGAAGCACAAGAGCGATTTGAGCGTGACGCTAGGCGTTTCGAGAGGGAAAGAGAAGATGAGTTAGCACGCGCACGATTAGGACTCACTACGGCTTTTCAAAGGCTAGAGCAGGATTATCCCGGATATCGACTGGGAGGGTTAAGCATGGGTGGAATAACCTCTGTTAACCCTAACAATTACATGAATAATGTTCGTGGACTGCAAAGACTTGCTGAGGGAGGTGCGATAACAGAGGACCAGTCTGCTAGGGGAAGAAGAAGAGCACAGCGAGAAGCTCAAGAAATTTATTCAGATTATATGGGAGCGCCAGTTCGTTTTGGTCCCGGATCTGCCGCTGATCGTCAAGCTGGCATTAGACCCTCAGCTGTTATTTCTCCAGAACAACTTCAAGGATATCGCCCCGGATTTGGTCCTGAAATCATGTACTTCCAAGACCCAGTAGTTGAGCCGCCACCATCCGGTGGTCCTACAAGACCCGGAGATCCAGATAACCCGACAGGTCCGGGAAATCCCGCAGGCCCCGGAAATCCCGCAGACCCCGGAAGTCCCGTAGACCCCGGAGGTCCAATCGACGAGCGAGGTCCGGGCAGAACAAGAGGTATGGGCCGTTCTGCTGAAGGAATAGGTGGGTTTGATGTGGCGGGATTTTTAGATAGTGACGAGGGCAGGATGGCTGTGGATACGGTTCGCAGTGCATTTGGCGTCCCTGACTTTACACAAATAGATACGCGACTATCTGCAATCGAAAATCGTCCTGATCCTACAACGCCTGCAATAGATTATGACCTCATGACCAGCAGAATAAGAGAAAGTATAGACATGCCAACTTTCGATTTGTCTGGAGTTGAGTCTCGTCTCGGGGCTATTGAAGGTAGAGAAATGCCTGTAATTGACTTGTCTGGGATTGAGTCTCGCCTTGGTGCTATAGAAAACATGCCGCCTCAAGCTTTTGACACATCGGAGATTTTATCTGCAATACAGCAAAATAGAGATGCTATTGCAGGANTGCCTATGGCTTTACCGNCTGTGAAAGGGGAAATGCCAACAGAGAGAATTAAANANTTGCCCGAAGAGCGTGCATTAATTAGCCGCTCTGCGGGTGGAGATATTCCTTTNGGTCTTCAAGAGGGAGGGGAAGTTTCAGATGAAAGCGATAGGATAATTGATCTGACTATTGAAGCTGTTATGGGTCGCTTGCCAGCAGAGCAAGCAGAGGCGGTAATAAATCGNTTTATTGATGAGTTTGGCTCAGAAGTATTTGCGATGTTAAGAGATCGAGTGCTTCAAGAAGCTATGCCCAATGCTCAAACAGAAGGTGAGATTGTTGGTCAAGGCGGCGGAATGGACGACATGGTTCCCGGCATGATTGGTGATCAGCAACCTGTAGCTGTTAGTCCCGGAGAGTTTATTGTTCCTGCGGATGTAGTCTCAGGACTAGGAGATGGCAGTACAGATGCAGGTGTCAAAGAGTTAAACGGAATGATGGATCGTGTTCGTGACGAAAGAACCGGAACCTTGCAACAGCCAAAGCCAATCGACAAGACTAAGGTGATGCCCGTATGAATCAAGTAGCAGACTTTCCTATTGTAAAAGATATAGTTACTGAGCCGCGTGTAAGTAAGCGATCTAATCGAAAAGCAAAAACTCACACGATTGCACTTGTTCCATCTAATTATTTAAACACGCTATGGCCTGATGTGCGTGACGAGTTGGCTCGTGCTGTTGATAGGTCAAACGGTAGGTGGAGCCTAGAAATGTTGTTTGCTTCTATTCTTAATGGGAAACAACATTTGTGGGTCGCGTTCGATAAAGACAAGAATATTGATGGCGTGGGTACAACAGAGATTGTTTTGTATCCCAATAAAAAAATGTTAGGGCTTATGTTTCTGGGCGGTAACAACTTTAATGATTGGGTTTGGGACATGCTTGAAAAGTTTAATAGCTGGGCCAAGGACAATGAGTGTGATGGCATTGAAGGCACCGCACGTATGGGATTTTGGAAGTGGTTACAACAAGACGGTTTTGATCGATCCTATGTTGTGTATGAAAAGAGGCTGAAAGATGAGTAAAGGTGGAGGTGGCGGCGGCCCGTCAGAAGTAACGCAGGTATCAACTAACCTTCCTGAGTATGCTCGCCCATATTTTGAGGAGGTTTTAGAACGAGCCGCCTATGAGTCGACTCGTCCTTACGAAGCCTTTCCGGGCCAAAGAATCGCAGATTTTACACCCTATGAACAAATGGGTATGCGAGGCATGTACGACATGGCGGCGGCAGGCACGCCTCAGCAACTGGCAATGGCTTCAGATATTGCCGCACAAGAAGCTTATGCGCCCACCAATATGGGTATGCAGATTGCCTCTAGTTTTCAGCCTCAAAATGTAGTTTCGAGTTATCGAGCTGGTCCTATAGATTCTGGATATACCGCTGGTGATTTGGCTCAAGGGTACGACGCAGGTCAGCGGAGTGTGACTTATCGTCCGACTAGGTTTGATGCTGGATATGACGCAGGTACGTTAGCGCAAAGCTATCAGCCGGGACAAATGCAAGTTGATTACTCTGCTGGACGGTTTGACCCCGGATATACAGCACGTAACTTAAGACAAGACTACGCCGCTGGACAGTTACAGAGTCAATATACAGGCGACCTAGATGTCGGTCCCGGATTTCAAGCAGGAACTATTGCAGATCCAGAAACACTACAGCAGTACATGAACCCGTATCAACAGCTTGTAACGGATATCGAAAAGCGTGAAGCGCAACGACAGTCTGATATTGCAGGATCGCAAATATCTCAACAAGCGGCGGCAACGGGTGGCCTTGGCGGGTATCGAGAGGCCATTCTACAGTCTGAAAGGGAAAAAAATCTAGGCCAACAGCTGGCGGATATACAGGCTACGGGTGGACAACGTGCTTATGATCAGGCAGTCAAGGCATTCGAGGCTGATCGTACGGCAAGATTACAAGAGGCTCAGTTTGGTCTTACTGCGGCACAAGCAAAAGACAGAGCAAGAAGAGATGCAGAGTCACTTAAGCAGTCTGCATTTAGTGCAACTGAACAGGCGCGTCAAACAGAAGAGCAGTTAGATCAAAATGCTTTTAGAGCAGGTGAGTCAGCACGTCAGGAGGCGGCTAGGCTAGGCTTGACGGCTCAACAACAAGAGGACGCCGCTAAAAAAGCAGAACAAAAGTTTAAGTCAGATGCTTTTGCGTTAAACGAAGCAAACAAAAGAGCCGCGCAAGAGTTAGATGCTCAGGCATTTCAAGTAGGAGAGGCGGCAAAACAAAGAGCGGCAGAGTTAGGACTAAATGCACAGCAACAAGAAGACGCATCGCGTCGAGCGGCAGAGGAGTTTAGGCAAGCTCAATTTGCACAAAACGAACAGCTTCGTCTTGCTGAACAACAAGAGAATCGAGCGGCATATCAGGCAGGAGAAGCGGCAAGAGCAGAGGCCGCTCGCTTAGGTCTTAGCGCTCAAGAGATAGAAGAGCGTGCAAGACAAGCAGAAAACGATGCGCGAATACGAGTGCAAGAGTTTAATACTCAGATAGCAGAACGTGCGGCTAGGCTTGGACTAGAAGGTCTTGGAATAGATGAAGCAGGAAGATCAAGACGGCTAGATGCGGCAAGATTACTTGGAGGCTTTGGATCAGAAGATCAAAGACTGGCAGTTGAACGACTGCGTAATCTTCAAACAGCAGGTCAGATACAGCGAGATCTACAACAACGCGGTTTCGACATGGGATATCAGGACTTCTTGCGACAACAAGCCTTCCCAAGAGAGCAACTTGCTTACTTCAGCAATATATTGCGTGGACTACCAATCTCTCCCGGATCAACTACAGCATCATTTGGCCCTCAAGTTAGTCCATATGGACAAGCACTTGGCGCTGGTATTGGTGGTGTTGGTTTGTATAACGCATATCGAGGCGTCTCATGAATATATTAGAGATAGAAGATGTACTAAAAGGGCTTCCCGATCAGGCGCTAATGCAAGAGGCGCAACAGCCAACAGGTCAGGTGCCTCAGTTTTTGGTGGTGTCTGAAATACAGCGCAGAAGCACGATGCGTCAAAAGTTTGAGGCGCAAAAAGAACAGCCATCAGGAACTATTAAAGATCAAATATTAAGCGGTGGTATAGCAAGTGTCTCGCCTCCACCTGATCAGATGATGAGCGCTATGGGCATGCCTCAGCAGATGCCTCCTCAGCAAATGCCTCCTCAGCAGATGCCACCTCAACAACCTCCTATGCCACAACAAGGTGCTCCTATGCCGCCTCCTATGGGTATGGCTGGCGGCGGTGTTGTAAAAATGGCTAATGGAGAGATGACTCCATTTTCAGATGCAAGAAGTTTGATNATGCAAGCGCTACAGCAAGGTGTTCCCGGATCGCTTTTAGCAGAACAAAATCCCCAGTTCGCAGGGCTNATAGACGTGGTTGAGAATCAGTTTTTATCGGAAATAGGTGCTGATCAGTACGTTGCTGGAAGAGCATCCATTCCTTATGGCCGAGAGTTTGAACCTGACCCAGCATTAGCTCCTCCCGGCACTATGGAGGAGGTTCTTGTTACAGCAGAAAGGTTGCCACCATTAGATCCTCAAGGCCAGATATCAAGACGCGCATTGCCTCAAGCGGACACGGTTGGTCCTGCGGCACCTACAATAGATACTCGCGCAGAGAATTTGATTTTCAATCAACCAAGAGTTGCTGAAGGTTTTGAGAAAACAACACCAGAGCAACAAGCCTTGATTGAGGCTGGGTCTAGAATAAGAGAGAGCATGCAAGGTGCTCTGTCAGGCGTAGGAACTGCCATAGCAAGTGATTTTGAGTCCGGCAAGAAAAAGTTTTTTGATGATTTAAGTAATGTGCAAAGATTTTTAACTCCTAAAAAAGAAGTTTCCAGCGAATCTATAGATGATTTAATTAATCAAATGGCTCCAGTGTCTACAGGATCCTCTGATGTTGACGATCTAATAGATGAGATTGCTACTGGAAATATTGTTGCAAGTCCTAGGCAAGGTGCGGCAACTCAAGCTGACGCAATTGGAAATATTGTTGCAAGTCCTAGGCAAGGTGCGGCAACTCAAGCTGACGCAATCAAATTGAACTTAGATACCGCAACAACAAAAGACAATACGTTGTTAGAAATGGCTCTTGCTGACAAGTCTATAACGGACTTTGCCACTGACCCAGAGCGACAAAGACAAGTTGATGAAATTATTGGCGATCGATCTGAGCTTTTGCCTAGGGGCTATTCAGACATACAGACGCAGGGCATAAAACCAGCGCTTGTTGCTCCAAGTTTTGCAAACTTATTATCCGAACAAGAGCGTCGGCTTGAGAAGATTAGAGAGGACACCAAGAGAGACATTGGCGCTCAAGCATTAATACAGTTAGGTGCTGGTATTGCGGCGGGTGATGTAGCTGGCGGTATATCTAAAGCAGGAGATGCTGTAGCTAAAGCAAGAGCGGCAGAACGTGCGGCTGAGGCCGACATAACTAACTTGCAAACCAGAATCCGTATGGCTGAAGAGCAAGGTAAATTTGATGTAGCTAAAGCACTAAGAGCAGAAGCTACTGAAGCGTCTCGTTTTGAGAGGACAATGGGCTTTAAAGAAGATGAGCTTGCACAGACACTTGAAATTGCACAAGACAGAATAGAGGCCGAGAGAGACACAGAGGCAGGTAGGGCGCTTAGGGCAGAATACAATGCGTTGAGTGATCTCTCTCAAAGATTGCAGACTCAGCTGAGAGACTCAGGTATTCCTGATCCAGCCACAGTAGCAAGACTTAACTCAGTCTTAAACACACTTCAGAATATGCTTGGTATAAAAGTAGAAGAGTCAGACAGTAAAGATCCGCTTAAGTTGGGCTTGTCTGCAGGGGCTGGATAATTAAATGACCGCTCTTTCTGACTTTAGAAAACGCTATCCAGAATATGACGAAGTGTCAGACAAAGATCTGGCTGATGCACTTCACTCTAAGTATTACTCGAGCATTCCTATTGATGACTATTACTCTCAGATTGGACTTGACACTGGGTCTGGATTCTTTGATGCGACAGGCGAGGCTCTAAAGCGAACCGCTGGTAGTTTTGTAACAGGAACAACTGGTGCAGTTCTTGGTTTGGGTCAGTTCACGCCTTACGATGAAGAATCACTAGATATTCAAGAGTCAATAGAAGCTGGCACAAGAGAGTTCCTTGGTTATGATCCTGCGTTTGATGACACAACTGCCGCGCAAGTAGGAGAAGTTGCGGGTACTATTGGATCTTTTCTAGTTCCCGGAACGCTTGCAGGCAAAATTCTTAATGCAGGCAAGGTTGCCAAGACATCTATAGCGGCTGGTCAAGGTGCTGGCTTTGGATTAACAACAGGGGCTAAAGAAAGACAGGCCGCCGAACAGAGAGGCATTGATATATCTGAGGGTCAGGAGGCACTGGCAAAGCTGTCTGATGCAGGCATTGGTTCTCTCGAAGCGTTTGGTCTGCCCTTCCGTGTGTTTCGTGGTTTGCCAAGAGGATTCTTTAAATCAGAAGTAGGCAAAGGATTCCAAGATCGTATCGAATCCATGATTGCAGGTGGCTTGCAAGAAGGTATTCAGGAAGCTGGCGCTGGCATATTTAGAGACATGGCGGCTCTTGCAATATATGACCCAGATAGAAAAATAGCCGACAGTGCCATCGAAGACTTTACCGTAGGCGGTATTGCTGGTGGTGTCCTTGATCTTGCGCTTGGTGCGTTTGGTAAAAAAGTGCCAACGATTGACGAGTCAATGCGTGAAGAAGATCTTGTTGAAGAGGGGCCTGCCCGTGAAGCTCAAGAAAAATATGAAGCTGATGTTCGAGCAGAAGAGTCAGCAAAGAAAAGTAGATCAAAAGAAACAGATAAAATACTTTTTGAGGCAAGAGAAGAAGCTTTAGAAGATGTTGAAAGGTCGCCGCTTGACATAGCAATAGATTACAGGCGAGGTCTTGGATCAGATATACCAAGAGCAGAGCTTGAGTTTAAGTCGGGAACTACACTTGACGATACTCAATACGACACAATCCTAACTCAAGCGCAAAGGTCAGAAGAAACACCTATACTCGCGCTTCCCTCCCCCGATAGTAGAAAGCTTGCCGCACAAAAGGCAGTCGAGGAAAGACTTAAAAAGCTAAAGCTTAGCGACAGAGTAATAGCTAGGGTTGTTGATAATGTATTCCCCGGACTCAGAGTTGACGCGCCGACAGACCCAAGAACACCCACAGCTGGAGCCGTCGTAGATGAAGAGGGTAACGTAACATTTCAAGTCGATGCTCGAGATGGAACAACAGATACCTACGGGGCGTACCAGCCAACATCAAAAGTAATACAGTTGTCTGTTGATCAAGTCTTTGCTGACGCGAAAGGCGAACCAATTACAGAAGAGGTGGTTGTTGGTTCAATTATAAAGACTCTGGATCATGAGGTTTACCACGCGCTAAGAAACTTAGATTTAGTTACCCAAAAAGAAGTTGACCTTCTTGAGAAGCTTGCTAGGAAATATCAAAAGGCAGGAACAAAAACTAGCAGTGGGGGGCTTATGTCTTATGCGGCATGGGCAAACAGCACGTACGTTACAAGAAATGAAAAGGGAGATAAAGTCCCCGAACTAGACCCTGTTCGCATGGCTGAAGAGTCCGTTGCTGAGATGATCAGCGATGCGCTTGCGGGTAAATTAATGCTCGATGGCAAGACAGTAACGCTTGGTGGTAAACCAAGAACTATTATACAAAAAATAGTTGGCTTCTTTAAAGAGATGGTTGGGTTTACCAACGATGCAAATGCAAGAGATCTATCTGACTTCCTTAACAAGCTTGAGTCTGGCGACATTGGTGCAAGACAAACAGAAATAAGAACGCCTTACCTAACACAAAGAAAACGAGCAAGTCGTTTAATGAAAGAGCAAGAAGAGGCAGGTGAGCAAAAAATTGCTGACAAACCTATTGTTGAACAACAAGAAGTATTGGATGACGAAGAGGCTCAACTTGAGTCTCGTCGAATCCCAGCATACAGAGACGAGATAGATCGCTCTATTGCTAGAGAAAGTTTTGCAAAGGATATTGATAACTCAGGATTAGAGTCCGGTGCATATGTAGGTGAGTTTGAGATTGATGAATTAGATCTTACACCAGAGTCCAAAAGATTAATGCGAGCACTAGAGCGTGATGATTATTTGGGGTTTGATCGTGTGGATGATTTATTTGTTCAGCTTTTCGATGAGGGTGGGCTAGAAAATTACGATCCTTCGCCGCAACTTAAATCCGCTTTCGGCAGATATATTAATGAAGCAACAGGAATGACTGGCGTTGACAGACCGCCTGAGTATTCTCGAAGGCCAGAGTCTTTTACGTCTGTGTCTTTTGAGATAGCGCCAGATCCAAAAAATAAGTCAGCGGTTAATCGCTGGAACCAAATGTCAGAGTCAGATAAATATTCTTTGTCTAATCGTGTAGGCTCTGAGATATCTCAAAAAATCATAGAAGATACGGGTGCCTTTGCTAACGTCAAAGCTCAGGTTGGTAGTTATAAAGAGGCAACAAATCCTTCTTACGCAATCAAGCTAGATGATGGGGATCCTGTCAAGCTTGCCAAAAATTTAGGCTTTGTTCTTGACCAAGAAAGCATGTCTATCATTTCCTCTGAAAATTTTGAGGGAGCATTCAAGTCAAACGCTATTGATATTGATGTAGGGAATCTTGACGTATCTAGAATTAAAGAAGTCTATGACACGCTAAGAACTGTAGAGGGCGTGCCACAAATAACGGGGCAATCCACGCTCGATGGCAACATGCTTATTCTGCTTGATCAAGATGCCAACCCGCGACTGGTATCAGAAGCCTTTGATAGAGCGCTTGATGGTAGGTATGATATAAACTTCTCAGAGGTCTTTGCCTCTTTCCCAGAAAAACCGGAGTACGATTATGCCAGTTTACAAGTCATCCCCAGAAAGGACGGCGAAGATTTTCGGAAAAGGTATCTTAACTTCAGGTCCGAAGCGCAAGCCTACATCAACAGAGAAATCGGACAGTTACTTTCTGACCCAAGAGCAGGCAGAGGAAATGCGCCAAATTATGATCGAACGTTCGAAGGCGCAGTTAGACCAGACGGAACAATAATACTTTCTCACTTTTCAGAAAGAAAAATTCCAAACCTAGATCCAGCTAAAGCTGGCACTGGTGCTGATCGTTTTAAAAACAATCGTCCCAGAAGTGGTGGGTGGCTTGGCATTACTGAGGCAAGAGAAGATCCTTATGTAAAAGAACCCGCGATTGGCCCTATCGAAACCAAGTTTGCTATGAACCTGAGTGATCTGTATGTGATTGCTGATCCTCGCAATCCTCAGGATTTAAGTGATCCTCGCGGTGTATGGACAACATTTCCAGATGGCGTCACTCCAGACTATGACGCAATAATTAAAAAGGTTACGGATCTTGGATATAAGGGATTCGTTATCAACTCAGGTCATATTAGTAAAGAGACTGGGGAGTTTGTACCAAATCTTGGAAAGGTGGCTGTCGTAAACGAAAAGCTACTACCCCTTGATGAAGCCATATATTCACGCAGAACCCCAGAAGAAATTAAGCTTACAACTCGCAAGCGCTCGCCACAAAAAGTAGAAGAGGCTGTAGTTAAAGACGAGGTTCTTGCAGAAGAAATGCAGGGACCACCGCGTGTTAGCTTTGTTGCAGAGCCAGAAGCACAGTATGTTGCACAAGATCCAAAGGCTGGATACACCCCTCAATTCACTGAAGAGCAACTTGGCTCTAGAAGGACGCCAGACAGAAACCCTTCTTATCAAGAGGCAATGAACGATGCAGTTGGTACAAAGGATAAAGGCCCATCTCAGCTTGAGACATATATGGAGGCCACCGGAGAGGGCAAGCTTGGTTATTGGTTGACTAAGTTTAAACAAGGGGCAATCAATAGATATGCACGGCTAGAAGCTCTTAGCAGAGACCCGAACCTTCGAGACAATCTTGCAGACTCAAGCTCTATTGCGGCGGCTCTTTTTGCAGACCGCTCACGGGGCGTTGTTGCTTCAGCAATCAAGTATGGGGTGCCTGTCTATCGTGGTGGGCTGACTAAAGTAGAAAACTTTGTTCACAACAATAAGGAATATCGTGGCCTTGTTGACCTCATGGGTATGCTTTATTCGAAAGAGCACGGCGACTTGACTCAAGATGCCCAAGCCTATGCGATAGCAAAAAGGGGCGGCAAGTTAGTTGACAGAAAAAAAGATGGAAAGTTCCTTAAGGCACCTCTTACTCCAGCACAACGAGAAGAGATTATTAATAGCGCCGAAAAATATTTAGATGCTGAGGGCAACTCAATTATCGAGGAGTGGTACTCAGCGTGGCAAGCATATAACGATTACACAATTAAATTTCTAAGAGACACAGGCGTGCTAGACGCAGAGACCGCTCAGCTTTGGCGTGAAGGCGCAGATTACATTCCGTTCTATAGGGCGGCAGGAGATGGCAGAGGTGCTCCATCTTTAGCTAAAAATATATTTGGCGGTGATCTTACCGCACGGGCATACATCAAAGAATACAAAGGCTCTGAGGCGGTTGTTGATGTTCCCATGATTGAGGCGATTGGCTTAAATCTTACTGCGGCAATAGAGATGGGCATGCGTAATGTTGCTCAACAAAGAATTGTTCGTGATATGCAAAAGCTTGGTCTTGCAAGACAATTAAAAAACAAAGAGCAAGCAGAGGCTGGTCTTGTAACGCTTAAGGTTGATGGCAAAGAGGTGAGGTTTGATGTTTATGACCCCCTGATATATGAATCCATGCTTGCTGTTCCAGAGATGTCAGGTCTTGTGACTGGCGTTTTTGCGAAGCCAGCAAACTTCCTTAGGGAGATGGTGACTAGAGACCCCGGCTTTATGGCGGTCAACATGCTAAGAGATACGCTGTCTACTTATGTTACGTCAGGCTCTGATTTTGTTCCTGTAACAGCAACCTTGGGTGGCCTTACTGAAGGTATAGAAAATCTTGAGAGAAGTGGCGTAGTTGGTGGGTATGACTACTCTAACGATCCAGACGATGTAAACAAATTTTATGCTAAAGAAATGAAGCGTAGAGGCATCGGTCCACAGGGGGGAAGGGGTAGTCCTGTTGAGATGTTCAAGACCATATGGGACTGGGCTGGAGATGCAACCACTATGTCTGATGCGGCAACTCGCAATGCCGTTTATAAGGATGTGCTTGCTCGTACAGGCAATGAGGCAGAAGCCCATTTTCAAGCCTTAGAAATTATTAACTTCTCCAGACGCGGAAACAATGCCTTTGCTCGTGTATTGACAGCAACGATCCCGTTTCTTAACGCACGATTCCAAGGTATAGATGTTTTCTGGCGAGCAGGTTTTGGCAAATACTCAGCTAACAGCGAGCTAAACAGAAGACGAGCAATGCAGTCCTTTTACACAAGAGCAGGAATGCTTGCAGGTTTAACAGGTCTTTACTATTTATTGGTTAGTGATAACGAGCAATACAAAGAGCAAAGCGAACACATCAGAGACAACAACTGGATACTACCTACATCGTCCGGTGTGCCTATGAAACTTCCGATCCCATTTGAGGTTGGTTTTTTCTTTAAGGTTATTCCAGAAACAATTATGGCTTTATTTAACGAAACAAAGTCTGCTAAAGAAGCACGCGAAACCATTCAGACAGGCATTGTTTCTACACTAGAGATAAACATTCTTGGTGTTCAAGCCATCTCTCCACTGGTAGAAGCCGCCATGAATCACAGTTTCTATACAGGCAGAGATATTGTCCCTTATTACATAGATTCTGGTGTGGCAACTGGACTGCAAGACAGGGTAGGCACATCACAGATAGCAAAGTTTGTTGGCTCAGAGTTAGGAATAAGTCCGATAAAAATTGATCATGTTCTTAATGGTTACGGTGGCACCATAGGTGGTTACGCACTAAGCCTGATAGACACCCTGTTGCGTAGCAAGATGGTTACAGGTGATGAAGCCTCTAAAATGCCAGCATTGAGATCGTATGAATATCCCTTGATAAAAAGATTTTTTGCATCCAAAGAAGGGTCTGGTTTGAAAGAGGATGCTTATGATCTTTACAGAGAAATCAATAAAATAGTTAACACGTCCAACAAGCTCAAAAGAGAAGGCCGTGTAGACGAACTTCAATCTTACTTAAGTAGCAGACAGCACATTCTAAACCTCAAGTCTCCAGTGTATAGCGTTAAGAAAAGGCTAGATATTGTTCGCAAGCAAAGAGAAAAAGTTCTTCGTGCTGATCTTAGCGCTGAACGCAAAAAGGAAATGCTTGAAGACTTAGATGCAGAGCTAAACGAATATTTAAAAGTCATCCCGCAACTAAANAAGCAAGCCAACCTACCAGCATTCGAATCTAGGTTTGGTCAGCGTCTTACTGGTGGCTAATTAAACCAGCTTCGATCATGCGTTCCCACGTCTTCTCGAGAGCGCGTAACTGACAGCGTAGTATCTCTTCTTTACTTAAGTCGGTTTTGATGCGCCCATCGATGACATCGTGACAACTGTGACAGGCATACACTCCGAAATAGTCAGGTGACTTCATGCCCACGCCCTTGTAGTTGCTGGGTATGTGGGCCAAAACAGTAGTCTCAGTATTGTTGTTACAGTNTGGGAAGATTTGTAACGTACACATCTGTCCTCGCGCNGACTTTCTAAGCTTAGACATACTTGTTGTATCTAAATCTTCTAGCCATCAACTTNCGCCACATAGATTCTATTGGGTCAAGATCTCCAATNTCCATCTTGAGGCGAGGACCGTATCCAAAATCCTTAGCTTGTGCTTCGTTGATAAATCGATCTTTAGTAATCCAGCCATTTATCCTAAGTGTGTTTTCCTTGTACGTCCTACCCACAAGCACCGCTACGTCAGCTTGAAATTTATCAATGCTGTCAAAGATTAGCGGTCCTCTCTCCTTGTTTGAAAACTTCACATCAATAGACACGTCATCAAACCAGAGGTCGACACCGCCATCGGTGGCAACATTAACTATTGGTAAGTCAGTATTTAATAGTCTGGCTACAGCGAACTCGGCTTTGAATCCCCAGATGTTTGCTTCTTGGCGAGACTGAGTTTTATTTTCTAGCCTTGGCGACACGCCCTGCATCTCAACAAGCTTGACGGTATCAAGACCCATTAGCTTTGCNGTGTGTGCATCTTGCTTGCTGATTGTGACGAGCATGTCAGGGTGATAGGTTGTGTTGCTGATAGGATTCTTTGTTNAAAAAATCAATAATCGCTGACTCACTTATCACAAANTCACAGGTCTTTTTGTCGATTGCAAGATTAGAGTTAGCTCCCAGNGTCGACCTTATCTNTTTAATAAAACTATTACGCTCTTGTAGTGTCGCAAATGCTTTCGTCATGTTGCCCAGCCCATCGTCAAGGTCATTAACTCGCGCTAAATAAATTTTTATCTTGTCGCCTTTAGTTTTTGAATTGGGTTTGTGATTTTCTTCTGGTACATCGTATGTCCACGCATATTTTGGGAAACATTCTCTCATTTTTCTATCGATGTAATTGTAGTAATCATCGGAGTCAACCTTAATTCCACGCTCCAAAGCTTTCGTGTGTAAACCATATGCTAATGATGTCATTGCTTCGTTGCCCTCCTCTAAAAACCACGGATTATTCTTTGCCCATTTTTTGGCTTTTCTGCTGGGCTTTGACTTTTTTTCTGGGACATCTGAGTGCGTGTGTGTTAGTTCGTCAATTTCTTTCATATTAACTACCTATCGTTTTGTGGGATTGTGAGTCCGGTTGTACTCTGGCTTAAAGGCTTGTATTAATTTTTTCTCCCAGTAATTCATGCGGTCACGTCGGCAAGGCATCACGCGGATATGCGTAAAAAATTTATCTCTGAGGTGCTGTGACATTCTGGTGTAGGGCTTGACTGATTGCCCAACATAAACAACCTGCTCACCTTCAAATTGCATTTGATCTATAAGCAGATAGATTGATGGGCGTTCAATATCAGTTGCTCGCACTTCTTTACGATGTCTGCGAGTCGTTTCAGATGGGGGAAAAATGTAATCAAGATTCTCCTCTAAAATAGTATCGTGCTTTTTGTACTCTGGGAGATTTTCTTTTATGGTCGGTCCATGTATGGTGACTGTGCCTTTTGGTGTGGAAGCATCTAAATAGATGTGACCAGAATTACATAACTTTAACGTGCCATTACCACTATTCAGATATGAGTCAAGTATCCATGATCCATCACCCACGGTATTTGAGTCTGAGATTGTAAAGCTCATCAGTCATCCACCCTTGTATCAGCGAGTGGCACTGCAAAGCCCATCTCAGCGGCTACTCGTATTAGCGTCTCGACTAACTCAGAATATTCTTTGACACTTGCAGAGCTACTGCGCTTGAGTGGTCTTCGACGTAGACCAAACTTGGTCTGCACCTCCTCACTGCCATACGCAATGCACAGTAGTTCATCGTGCATCTCATCAGGTGTAAGTCCGCAATGCTTTGCAAACTGACCACACCACTTGCGATAGTAGTTCTCTTGCGAACGAGTCTTGAATCTCATTGGAGGCTTAATAGTTAACATAAGCCCCTCGTCCCCCATTGTGTTCCACATGGAGGTCAGCTTGATGTAACCATCAGGCGAGCGAACCGCAAGCTTTTGTAGCTGTTCAAACGCCCAATGATCCTCCTTGTGAAAGACAAGTTCCATTACGAAATAGAAAAATCATCCGCAAAAGGCGACGGCTCTTCTGCTTTCTTTTTGCGTTCGCCCATCCATATTTCTGGCTCGACACCCACGGACTTACTGCCATCATCGCCATAGTTCAACCATGCAGACATGTCTACCTGAAGTATGGGTTCTTCACCTTTAGCTTGATAACGCTTGTATAACTCGATAAGCGATTGCAGTTCTTTGGTAGTCAACTTGTAGTTGCCCTTGAAATCTGGCTGTCGTCCAGTCTTGGTTGCGTTGTGATTCAAATAGAATCTATTGCCCTTTACTTTTTCCGTCATTTTCCCTCTCCTAGTTGCTTTAAAAATACTTGGATTGCATTCCTGAGTCGCTGTCTTTCCTCTGGAAAATTATTCTCAAGATTGACAACCAATGTTTCATTTCCTTTGAACATGTCTTTGGCTTCATCGGCTGTACTGCACATCGCTCTCATGAGGTCGATCAGTGAGTCGACTGCAATTCTGGCTTGATCGATATCTTTTGGATCGTCATCTATTACAGGCTTTTTCTTTGCTGGTTTTTTTGTTTTCTTTAAATCTCCAATAGCCTCGCTTAAATCTTCGATTGGCGTTTCGAGATCTTTAAAGTCAACCTTTGCTGGAGTTTCTTTTTCTGCTTGGTTGCCATCATCATCTTGTGCGGCAGAGATACCGCATGCCATAGCCAACGAGTATCGCTTGGCGTATGTGATGGCAGATCCGTACCCCTGTGGCGTGGCCTTNTGNGCNGGAACGGGGACAGGTCCGGTCGATATCTCCTCACCATACCCGTANAACACGGTTTCTATGGCAATGCCATTGTCGATAGGCAGTGACTTTTGCAGAAACCAAATGCCATTGTTATTCAGNGCTGGTTTTACTGCGTCGATAACAGATTTAAGTGATGCAAACTTAGACTTGAACTGCGGGTTGGTCTCGTCCAGATTTGCGTGATCCATTTCGGATTGTGCTTGCGCTAATGCTTGCACTAAAGTTTTGTGTGTTGACATACCGCCTCCTAGTTTTGTGATGAAAAGGGATCTTTACCCCAGCCCGAAACATCGAGTCTGAATTTTTTGGGATCAAGATCGAAATACCTGTGTAAGGCTCTTTCGATTGAGCCTCTAATTTCTATTGGTTCTAGTTGTTCGAACAGCAAGATCGGCATGCTGAGTAAAGGCATGCGCTCTGCCCGATATGTAAATGTAAACTCTATCTGGCCTCGCTGATTTAAAGTTGCTTTTAACCCATCTAGTTTTGTGAGTTGAAAGATGGCAATCATCTTGTGGTCTACACTATTCTGATCAAGCATGAGCCAGCCACTCCTCGCCAGCACACAGCGCATTCTCATTCTTATGAACTAGCTTCAGCGTGGCACGAAGATTGGTGACTAAGCCACGTCGCTCTTCGAAGTTTTCAGTGTCATAAATGAGATCAAGAATTTCTAACGCATCGTTAAGCAAGTCGTGCGTATCTTCATAAGCCTCACGGAACTCTGTCTTATCCATAACCGTTACGAGGCGTCTGCCTCGCCTCCTTTTTTATATTGATCACACCAGTCAGCCACCCCACACCAGTTTTGTTCGCATCGCGTGGCACTTCCTTTTCGCTCTTCAACAAAGTGCTCTTTGCCCATCTCAATCGCATGCTCTTCAGCACTTTCGTAACTGTCATGTATCTTGATGGCACGTACACGGCTTTTCTTTTTGACTGCATAGGTGGTTGGCTTGACCCAACGCTCACTGTCTGAGCACTGTGGCAACATCTCTGCAAAATCCCAGTCCATGTGTGCGGACTGATGTAGTGCAACCCGTGATTCGACATATTTGTCTTGGTCTTTTTCTGCCCACAACGGTATGTCGATTATCATGATTGGCGACTCTGGATAGTTGCCGCCTTCCTCTGCTTTTCTTCTTTGCCAGTCGCGCAAGATCGCAATGATTCTTAACTGTTTCACAGGTAACTGTTTGGCGTGACGCACAAGCCATGCGTATGAGTTCAGTTGTCTGTGCCACTCCACCTTGTCATTAATAACAGACCACACGGAAGTCACCTTGTAGTCGCTAACGATTACACCATCAGACTCGACATGCTGAAGATCTATTGCACCAGAGACTTTCCAATCCTGCGTTGTATGGAATAAGCGCTCTTCACTGATACACGTACTGTCATCAATCGTTGCGTTCTCGAACATGTTATGCACTGACGTACCGAATCGACTCCACAAAAAATCTACAGCATCTTTTTCAATCTTGTCGTGATGATGATTTCTTAAGATACCCACCCGTGGGCTGTCGATTAGCGAAGTAACTGAGATGTCACTGTCACCACGCGAATAGTTGTCCACGGTTAGCGCGTTGACAACGACTGGCGGCAGATTAAATTTATTACTAATCGGCATTAACATCATCCAGCCTATAAACAGCCACGCCAATCTGACCATTCTCGTCGGGTTCGTGACGCACACTGAATCTCATTTCGGGGTGATCGTTTTGTAGCCTAGAAATCCTAGATCGTAGCGCTCTAGATTTGCGTACGGTATGCTGGTCATCGTCAGTAGGGAGATGAAAAAAATGATCAGGCTCTATCCCCTTCAGTATCTCTCCGATGTTTGCAGGGAGAAACTCTCGATTGCTCCGATGGTCTGGGCGAGGTTTCCCCTTTTTGATTTTGATAGGGTTTGATGTGCTTTTCATGCCAAGTCTCTCCGTTTTGTTCCAACTCGATCAAGTATTGACTGATCTTGCTCATGACATACTACCTACTCACTTGAGTTATGCCAAGTGTATGATAAAGTACAACGCATGACAAGCATATGCTTCACAGTGATTGGCGAGCCAGCGAGTAAAGCAAACTCACGTCGCCTAGTTCAAATCAAAAACAGACCAGCGTTTGTTAAGTCTCACAAGGCTCTTTCTTATGCCAAGACTTTTAAGCATCAATGCCCATGTCTTGGTGATGGAATGCTGGAGGGTGACGTGTGGGTTGATATCAAAATTTACTATGCGAGTCGTCGTCCAGATCTCGACGAGTCAGTAATCCTCGATTGCATGGAGGGTTTAATTTATGAAAACGACAGGCAAGTTAAAGAGAAGCACATCTACTGGGATCTCGACAGAGAAAACCCACGAGCAGAGATCGTGGTGGGGACTGCCGATGACAAAATCGCTGGACGCGAGCATCGTTATTCAAGCGATTAAAGACCTTGTTAATGACAAAAAATCAGAGCGACTAGCCGCGCTTCAATTTTTTTTAGCAAACGGACATCGAGACTTGTGCGAAAGAGCGGGATTGAATCAGGAAGAAATTACGAACGGCGTGAAAGAAATTTCTAAGCATGACGGTGTTCGGCGCGACAAGCTCGTAAAGGATTTGTTGGATGATCTTTCTAAAAACTAGAAGTACAAATAGGTCTAGAAGTATTCCTAGTTTATTTAAGTATTTAGCAGTACTTCTATATCTAGGAATATTCCTAGTGATTTTAACACTACTAACCTTGGGGGTTATATGTCAACACTTGATCTGGAGAGTCTACTTCAAAACGTCACAACATCTACACGATACATCTGTCCCGTCTGCGGCCCGAACCGAAAAAAGAAAAACGAAAAAACGCTTAGCGTTACCTTTGAAGACGGAGATGTAATCTACTATTGCCATCACTGTCAGATTAGTGGGCGCAAAACCAAGGCTCCGTTTTATGAGGAGCATCTCAGCAAACCGGAGAGCAAGGTCCGCGCTATCAGTGTGCCCAAGCAAATAGATCAGACCGACATCAGTGCATTCCTAAATCGCAGGGGCATTGACTATTCAGCGGTCAAGGATAAGTACAGAGTCGTTACTGGCAGTCGTTACTTTCGTGGGCATGGCGATCTTTTGGATGGCGATGTTCAAGCGATTGGGTTTGTCTATGGCAACGATGAGGCCGTTAAGTGGCGAGCGGTTGAGGATAAGCGGTTTACTCAAGACGGTGCGGCACGAACTTTGTGGGGCATCGACAACGCAAGACGAGCATCTGAGATAGACGCAATCGTTATTACTGAAGGTGAGATCGACTGCCTTACGGTTGCACCCGCACTGCCAGAAAATTTTTACGCCATGTCCGTGCCGAACGGCGCACCGCAACGAGTATCTAATCGGGTGGTGGACGCAACCGAAGACACTAAGTTTAGTTACATCTGGGATGCCAAGGACGTGCTGTCTGATTGCGATAAAATAGTCTTGGTGACTGACAATGACGAGGCGGGTGAGGCGTTACGTGAGGAGCTTGCTCGCAGGATCGGCAGGGCCAAGTGTTACAGCGTGATCTATCCTGATGATTGCAAAGACGCTAATGATGTTCTGAATAACTATGGCATGGATGCTGTTCGCGGACTGATCGACTCGGCGGAGGCGTTACCGCTCGAAGGGGTATATCAGGTCAGTGATTATCGACAGGAGGTTCAACAGCTTTATCAGAACGGAATGATCGGTGGCCTCTCTACGGGTATTCACTCAATAGATAACCTATTTACTATAGTTCAAGGGCAACTTTCTATAGTCACCGGATTGCCCGGATCCGGGAAGAGCGAATTTATTGACCAGCTAATGGTTAATTTATCGCAACAGTACGGATGGAAGTTCGCCGTTGCCTCTTTCGAAAACCCACCTGCCTTACACATCGCCAAGTTAGCAGAGAAGATTTCTGGCAAGCCGTTCTTTGATGGACCCACAGCGAAGATGTCAGAGACTGAAGCAAGCACTACGCTGGACTACATCCATGAGCACTTCATGTTTTTAGAACAGCGAACAGGCGAGGCCGCAACGATTGATTCGGTATTGGATAGATGTCAGCAAGCGGTGATGAGGATGGGTGTCCGTGGGTTGGTGATAGATCCTTATAACTACATTGCCCAATCTCAGAAGGCAGACAACGAACATCAAGGCATCAACGATATGTTAACGCGCCTCGTCGCATTCGCTCGCGCACAAGGCATTCATATCTGGTTCATCGCACACCCCGCTAAAATGCCGACTGACCAAGAGGGCAGAACAGCAGTGCCGAAGGGCATGAATATCTCTGGGTCAGCCAGCTTCTTTGCCAAGGCAGACCTTGGTGTGACAGTGCATAGAAACAAGAATGGTGATGTCGAAGTGCATTGTTGGAAGGTGAGGTTTAAGTGGTTGGGCAAGCTGGGCAAGGTCACGCTTGATTATGATGTCCCATCCGGTAGGTATAGTGATCAGTCTATTGATATCGACATTGATATTTCTACAGACCTAGCGAGGTCATATCATGAAACAGAAAAAGAATGGTACTGATCTCAGCGACATAGGAACAAAACAACTACATTCCAAGCATGATGTGCGTGTTGAGAAGATTGACTCTGGCCTAGTCCGTGCGACGGTCAGAGATCAGCTTGTAATTGATGTGTATTTATTTGATGACATCATCACTGTCAATCAGCACGCCGAAGCAGAGAGACTATTGGATTTGGCTCAAAAGGCAGGAGTTTTCTTGAGGTCTGTTGATATGGGTTCGATTGTTAGCGGAGGTAGTCGAAGTGATTTAGCGGGGAGTGGGTTTGTTAGATGGCGCTATGCGATCAACGGTATCCGTCGTCGCCACGGCATGGAGGGAGTGCAGGTTGTGCAGGATTGCATTGTAGAAAACAAGTTTATAGAAGAGGACAGACTGGAATTGCTAACTCAAATATTGAGTACTGAATAAAAAAGCCCCCTTACTCAGTGAAGTTATAGGGGGAATATTAGGAACAACATTGACCTGTGTTAGATGCCCCCCTCAACTCAAGTGGACTTTGGAATACACAAGAGAGGGGGGGCGTTGACCTAGGAGGGTCAAGGGTCACAACACCCACTCCGAATATACTCACCAACATCATCCGTGTCTAGTTTATTTCAATGGCGTCGTGTCTGTATCCAGAGGCCGTTGAAGATAACGGGATGTATTATTTCCAATCCAGAGTGTTCGTTGTTAGGCGTTAACTTCTCTGAGGTCAGGTCAGATTGAAGGATAACAGGGTAGTTGATCCTATTAGCATGAAGTACGGCGACCTCAAGGGCCGCCCGTATTTCATTTAGCTCGCTTTCGCTTAGGTTGTTTGGTGCGTAACTCACTGGCAATAAACTCCTTTACTGTGCCCTGAAACGCGGAGCCGCGCTCGTTGAATGCAATCAAATCCTTCATGTACAAATCAGTCGGAAGGATTCCCTTATCTATTGCGTCACCAATAATTTCTGACCAGTCCTCATCGTCACCGTTTGCAAACACGCTACGGCATACCCGACTGCGGATGGGCGTCTTGTTAGTACGCAAGTAACCTACCTTATTCATTGTCATCCTCCCTGTGAAAGCGAATGTCTGTTTCTTCAGCGACCAGAATGCCTATCCACACTGCGGCGATAGACAACAGGAACGCCAGCGATAAACCAAACCAAATTTCTAGCATCATGATGCTTTCTCCTTAGTCGTGTGTGTATCCAGAGGCTATTGAGGATATCGCCTCCTCGATAGCTTTCTTGGCGGGGTCACAACCATGCTGAAGTGACAGGATGGTTGTAATCTCTTCAATTGTCATGCGCCTACCGTACATGTACACCCGTCGTTTGCCATCGGTGTCCGCAGGTTTCTTGTAGGCGTCAGCAATTGTGCGGACATGACGTTTCAACCATCGCTCGTTGTTTGCATTCATGAGTTGTCCTCCTCGTCATCCGACTTAGATATTGGTCGCTCAGTGTCGATAAAGAACTTCACATGGACAAAGCCACCCTGCATGCTTGAGATGGCACTCTGGTGAGGACAAGTCTTTAACCACTCCAGAAAGTCCTCAAGGTTTTCAATTTGAAATGTACTCATAACATATGTCCTCCTAGGCTAGTACGTCATCGAGCGGCTCAACGAGCCGATAAATGTTTCCCTCATACGAGACCTGTCGTGGCCCGACAAAGCTAGGCTTGACGTAAATCTTTTTGCCGTATTTCGGGTGATGTCTGAACCGTGGGTGGCTCAGGGTCTTCCAATGCCCGCGCCTACGGTGAGGCTTGGGCGATGCGTGGGTGCCAGTCCCTTCGCTTTGTGTGGCTGGCATCCTATCCAACAGCAGGACGCGAGGGCCAGTCGCCGCAATCCAAGGTCGATCACGGGAGAGCGCTGGGCTAACGCGCTTTGGCTTCTCAGGCACGACCTCAACGGCATGCTTGTCACCGTACTTAAGATGGTCCATCAGTTGACAGATAAATAAGTAATACTCAAGCGCCTGTTGGTTCAAGCCGCTCATGAAGCCATCGAAGGTCACACCTTTCGGCACGTACGTTTTTTGGAAAAAGTGTCGCATCTCTGCTTCGTAGCGCGGATCCATGACGGGTTCCAGTTTTGATACTGCTTCGGCACGAGGCGCAAATTGTCGCGCTATTTGATCATCGGTTTCCTTTTCTATAATTGTGCCGTTCCAACTAAGCAACTCTCCGCTATCGGGATATTCAAGCACTACAAATACGAAATCTGCTTCTCCTTGATGTGCAACATAGCCCCAATAATTTACTGGCACCTGTTCAATGTGCCCCTTGTGCCTTAGAACTATCTGGTTGCGAGCAGATAAAACAAACTCGTCATAAACAAATTCGGCACGAGGCGCAAATTGTCGCGCTATTTGATCATCGCTTAAGGTCCAATCGCCATCATAATCGAGTCCACCTTGACCTGCCTCCTGCACCACATCGTGCGGAGTATCGTCTGGCGTAGTGAAATCAAACTCCCTCATAGGCTTATGCGACATATAAAAATAAGGCATGTCTAGCATGTCTTTTAAGCGCCTCTGGCCTATCCCCGTTCCGAGTCTTGGGCGATACATAGCCTTTTTGACCTTTCGGATCATATCTGCGTCTGGTCGTTTCATAAATCCTCCTAGGGTTGAGGCCGCATTAAGCGGCCACCTCGATTACCTCACCGAACTCCGCGCATTGGTGGAAGCTAGGCTTGGTGTCACTGGTCACCCAGAACACTGGGTAGTTGGGTTGCTCGATCAACTGCGGCCCCCACACGAAGCCCCACCCATCGGTGAAGTAGATCAGTGCATGTGGGTCGATACCGTGGTGCTCGATGTAGTTGAAGGGTGGTGCGAACTCAGTGCCGCCACCGCCATAGGGCTTGAAGACAAGCTCCTCATACTGATCGAACTCATCGACGTGCTTCACCGTGTCATCGCAGTAGATCACGATGACGCCCGTGGGCTTGATCAAATCCACGATGTCTTGGGCATGGCCATTGATAACGGATAGCTCGCGTATTGTGAGCGAGCCACTGGTGTCAACAACAAACACAAGCTTGCCGTTGGGTAGCGTGTTATACGATGGCAGGTACATGCCCTCATGGACAAAGCGACGATCAGGATTGTCGAATGTCTCATCAAAAGGGACCACATCGGTCAGCGCATCCTGCAAGATTTGATGCCAAGGTAGCTCATCAGACTTGTACGAGTCGGTGATGTCGCGTAGCCAGCCAGTGTCACCCTTGCCTTGGCCAGACTTCTTCTCAGCTTGAGCGGCCTCGTAAACAGTCGATGCCATTTCACGCTCAGCCTGAGCCACCTCAGCCTCGCTCAGTGCGGTGCCGTCATCGTTGGTGGCATCCATGACAGCGCCCCACGGTACACCGGAGTCATCATTGGATGATGAATCGTTAGTGGAGTCATCGCCAGACTGCCCGTCAGACGCATCAGAATCGCCGCTGTCGGGCGTTTGATTGTCTTGGGTGTCAGAGCCACCGTCATCCTGATCGGCCAGCAGGTCGCGCACAATGGCCTCAGCGGACCAGCCGTTGTACTTGCGATCATATAAGCCACCCGCAGGAAGTTTGAATCCGTGGCTGATGAGGGTGCCGTTGATTGCATAGTCAGTGGCCTCATTCCACACCTTAGGATCGACACCGTTGCGTCGCAGGTGGTGGCAGTAGGCGACGTGCATGCACTCATGAGCCAGTACACCCTCGATCTCTTGGACAGTGTGCTTCTCGACCCATGCGGGGTTGTAGTAGATTGCGCTACCGTCAGTCGCCATCGATGGCACGTTAGCCACCTCGATGCGAAGTCTGAACAGTAGGCATGCGTGGAAGGGGTGGCTCACGATCATGCGAGCCTTAGCCTTCTGGATGATTTGATTGGCGTTCATGTGACCTCCTAGTCGTAAAAGCCAGTGAGATTGGCGACGATACCCTTGGCTGTATCAGCCGTGGACTGACGCTTGGTCTCGTCAGTGCGTAGCTCGTCGGCGTCCAGATCGCGAAGCTTGGTCAGCAGGTCGTTCGATGCTGATGTCAGCTTGGGATCGCCAGTGATGTTGAGGGCGGGCAGGATATCGGCAAGCTCTGCAATCTTGTTGACGGTGTTGTCAGAAAACTTAGACGCTCGCTTGGCGTCGGCACCCTTCTGACCGTGGCGCTCCAGACCCTCGATGAGTGACTGCAACGTATCGACCACACGCTCGTGGACCGTTTCCATCGCCTGCTCGACGCGGCTAGTGACCTGCGACTCTACGTCAGATCTCAGCTGGTCAAGCTTGTGCTGGGGCAGGTTGACGCGGATGTCGTTACCCTCAGGCAGTGGGCGGTACTCAACGCTGATCGAGTAGCGGGCCATAACCTCATCGCGAGGCGGGTAGTCACGCTCATCGAATGCGTCACCCAGTGCGATGCGAGCACGGTTGACTTGGCTTTCATACTCGTCGCCAAGCTCACGCACAAGCTCATCCCAGTAGTCGCGTTTCTTGCGAAGCTCATCCTCGAACTTGTCGATCAACTCGACCTTGAGCAAATGCACACCGTCATCCCACGGTACGCACAAGCGGCGAAGGATGTTGTTAGTTATTTGACCACCAATCTTGGATAGTGCTTTGACCTGAGGTGAGTCGATCAGAGTCTTGTTGACCCTGAGCAACTCAGCTTTGGCGGCTTTGGCAGTGGCAAGCTCGTCGCTTAGGTTGGCGTCTCGCTTAGTGTTGCTCCACTTCTTGATCTGGACTTTCACCAGAAGCGCGTTCTCTTGAATCTTAGACATGTGATCCTCCTAGATGTTGATGTCTTGGTTCTCGACCTTGAAGTCGATGTATGACTGGGTGCTCTTGAGCGACTCGTCACGGTTGGTTGCGATGGTGATCAGCAGTGCGGCAAGCTCGCCGTTCATGCGCTTGGCATAGGTCACGGCATTGCCGATGGTGTCACGGTCGCATCGCTGGGCGAGGATGGTCGCCATGGCGTACTGCGTGGGTAGCTCAGTCGGTGTTGGTGCTGAGTATGGGTCGCTCAATACTTGACCCACGTCAGGCAGTGTCCGGCAGATACGCAGAAACCCAGCCAGCTCAGCTGATGCACCCTCGCCGACACACCCTTGCAGGGCGGCCTGTTCGAGATCGGCATCGAGACCCAGCGAAAGGATGTTGCTCGCCGCTTCCCATGAGCGGGGTGTAGCCACGGCAATGTGACCCTTAGGGCATCCACCATCGGGGTATTCGTGGAGTAGGCCCGCCTGTTCGACAGTGCCGTCACCACGGGTAACCGCGCGACCACGGTGAGCGATGAATGCGATCAGCTCAGGGTACAGCGATTGCTGACCAGCCCAGCCAACCCATTCGTCAACATCGGGCAAGACATTGAAGTGAGTCTGAAAGCGATCCATGACTGCCGCATCCTGACGGCCTCTCACGCCCGCATTGTCCTCTGGACGGTTGCTGGCGGCGATGATGGTCCACCCATCGGGTAGCTTGTAATCGCCAAGCTCACGCTCTCTGAGAAGCTGGTACGCGGCACCCTGAATCGATTCGGGTGCGAGCATCAGTTCATCGAGCACGAGAAGGCCACGCTCGCCATCGCGGTCAGCCTGAGGGAGCCACGCTGGGATTTTGAAGTTGGCGTAGTCGCCATCGACAAAGGGTAAGCCACGAAGGTCAACGGCCATCATCGTGGATAGTCGAACGTCGATGAAGCCAATGCCCATCGAGTCAGCGATACCGCGAATGATGGATGACTTGCCGACGCCATACGGCCCCCAGAGAAAAACGGGGTTGGCCTTGGGTTGGTTGATGTGAGCGGTCAAGTATTGACGCGCCTGCTTAGGGGTAACGCTTGCAATGTTAAAAGCCATGATTGGCCTCCTAGGTTGTGGTGTTGTGATAGTGCGAAAGCGCACTCAGAAGGACACCCGAAGGTGCCCGACTGGGTAAGCTCTCAGCATAGGTTGTTGATTCTCTCAGCGGCCTCAGGGGTCACGCCTCCAATGTTCCATGACGTAATGTCCTCCACAGCTGGGGCGTCTGGACCGCAGTAGTTGCGACCATTCTTCCAGTTGTAGATGGTGGCGACCGTGCCGTCATCGAACTCGACGTACCACTCAGCATCGCACTTGAAGTCATCAAAGAAATCATGTGGCTTGCCGAATAGCTCGACCAGTCGCTGGTATGGCGCAGTCACGTAGCCTTGCAATGAGGTGCCGAAGGTCATGGTGTTTGGGTCAGTCTTGGTTGTGTATGTCATGTGTATTGCTCCTAGGTTGTTTGATTTCGATCAGCATCAGATCTCGTCAGCGTCACTGCTGTATGACGTATCAGTGCCTAGGCTCTTAACCCCTAGGCGAGTTCGAGGATGCGGTTGCATCCCATACGCTATTTCTAGCGCCTCCCTGCACCGACGTTATCCTGCGCCGTTCAGTCCCCTCAGCATCCGGTCTTACCATCGGCCACCTGCAATACAGTGACTTGCTTCATCGGGTGTCGTTTGAGGTCGCCACCTGCGGGATCATTGATACTGTATGGATGTACAGTGTCGGTCGGCTCCCCGTCGCCGTTGCGTAATTATAAGCACGACTCATATGGCATGTTCAACACCTATTAACGAATAAATATTAAAAAAGTTTATGGGACCGCTTAGCGCTTGGGCCGATTCGGATAGTCACGTTCAGTGATTACAGCAGGTACACCGAATACAGCTATAGGTTGTCCGGTCGTCACACCATCACCAGCATGGCCTCCAATAGCGGTATTTTCGGTAATGTCTTGGTACATCTATATGGCTACGAAATTGGGTGAAAAGTGCTGGATGGATATACAGCTTTTTGCCTGTATTGAACGAAAAATATTTTTACGTGCCAACGTACCGCTAACCGCTAAAATCGCTTAGAGAGCAAATGAGAGCCTCTCAGCGGTATGTGTTTTTATACAGTAGTTACACCATTGTTTGCATTCGTTATGAGATTGTGGTAGCGGCCATTACCCTTATCATTAGACGGTGAATAGTGGAGACCCCTCGACATGTCAGTAAAAAAGGATCAAGGCGGACTAACGCCAAAGCAGGCTCACTTCGCTCGATGCGTTGCGGGTGGCATGACACAAGCCGATGCGTACAGAGAGGCATACGATCCCAAGGCCAGCACGAAGTCAGAAACCATCCATACGCTGGCTAGTAGGCTCATGGCTAGGGATGAGATTAGGTCAAGGGTTGATTCGATTATGGCGGCTAAGGATCGCGCTGTAGCGGCTTCTGCCCTCTCTGATAGAGACAAGGTGCTGAGCAAGCTTCGCTTCTGGCTAGATGGTGGCGTGACTGATAGCAATCAATTGAGAGCGGCTGAGCTACTAGGCAAAGCCAGCGGAGTGTTCACGGATCAAGTGAGCATCACTAGCAATGAGAGAGCACCAGCAGAAGTAGCCGCTGAGATCGAGAGAAGACTAGCGGCGCTAATAGCTGTAGAAGAGTCAGAAGAGAGTGCTGACAGCGAGGCAATCCACTGAGACCCAGCCGAATACCCCCACCCCCCCTTGCGCGACGACGTGCCGACTATCTATATACATAGTAATCCCCTCAAACAATTCCACTATTTCCAAAAATTCACTAACTAATAACTAATAACTAGCCCCTTTTTTTCTAGAAAATGCCCTAGGAGTCCCTAGCCCAAAAAAAATTTTTAAAAAAAATTCGTTTTTTGTTGATCTTTGTCAATAGCCTCAATATGCTAAAATCTGAAAATACCTATACTCTAGGAATACTTATAGTTTAGGAGTACAACTAAGCCGCCTTAAGGGGCGGCAGTTATAGAAGTAATTTCTAATCTAGTAGTACTTCTAGTTCTAGGAAGGCATTAATGCCGATAACCGATAGAGTTGATCCAAAGCTTCTAAGTAAGATAAGTAGTCTGCCGCAAGAAGAGCAGGCGCATATCCTTTCCTTGTTTGATGAATTAGAAGACGCCGAGCAAAAAGAAGATGCTCGTGAGTACTTCATGAACTTTGTTCGGATGGCATGGCCTGCATTTATCGGGGGAAGACATCACGGGATTATGGCTAAAGCGTTTGAGCGCGTAGCCTCCGGTGAACTAAAAAGACTCATTATCAATATGCCGCCTCGACACACCAAGTCGGAGTTTGCGTCATATCTATTACCTGCATGGTTCTTGGGTAGATACCCTGAGAAAAAGATTATTCAAACTGCACACACCGCCGAACTCTCTGTGGGGTTTGGCAGAAAGGTGCGTAACCTTGTAGACAGTAGTGACTACAAGAAAATCTTTCCATCTATCGCGTTGAGGGCCGACTCCAAAGCGGCAGGACGCTGGAGTACCAATAAAGGCGGAGAATACTTCGCTATTGGTGTGGGTGGTGCCGTCACTGGTAAAGGTGCTGATCTCTTAATTATTGATGATCCACACAGTGAGCAAGAAGGTCAAAGCGCAGATCCCAGCGTGTTTGACAAAGTGCATGAATGGTACACCTCCGGTCCTCGACAGCGACTTCAGCCCGGCGGGGCTATTGTCGTGGTAATGACTCGTTGGCATAAACGGGATCTCACAGGACAGATATTAAAATCGTCCTTACAAAGAGCAGGGACCGATGAGTGGGAAGTGATTGAGTTTCCTGCCTTGATGCCATCAGGTGATCCTCTGTGGCCTGAGTTCTGGCCTAAACCGGAACTAGAGGCTCTGAGAGAAGAACTGCCATCGCCTAAGTGGAATGCACAGTATCAACAAAACCCAACCTCAGAAGAGGGCGCACTGGTCAAGAGAGAATGGTGGCGCGAGTGGGAGAAAGATAGACCGCCTCCTTGTGAGTTTATTATTCAGTCATGGGATACGGCGTTTCTCAAAACACAACGGGCTGACTATTCCGCTTGTACGACTTGGGGCGTGTTTTACTGGCCTGATGACACAGGCATGGAGCAACCGAACATCATACTGCTCGATGCGTACAAAGAGCGTCTAGAGTTCCCAGAACTCAAAAGGACAGCCTTTGAGATGTGGACAGACTGGCAACCCGATGCGTTTATTGTGGAAGCAAAAGCGGCGGGTACACCTTTGATATTTGAATTACGCGCAATGGGTATTCCGGTATCTGAATACACTCCCTCGCGTGGTAACGACAAGATAGCCCGTGTAAACGCGGTAGCAGACCTGTTTGCCTCTGGCATGGTCTGGGCACCCCGCATACGGTTTGCAGAGGAAGTGATAGAAGAGTTTGCATCCTTCCCCGCAGGGGAGCACGATGACCTTGTTGACTCCTCGACTCAGGCACTCCTGAGATTTAGGCAAGGCGGCTTCCTGCGTCTAGTGACAGACGAAGAAGATGAGCCTGTTTATACACGCAAAGCCGAGTACTACTAATGGCCTATCTACAAAGCAACATACCGCACTTCAAGTGCTGGGTAAGACGCGAGTATACCCACAACCATACGGCGTACCACGGCGAGTTTCTGCATGCGATGGCGATTGCAGTGACCACCATGCCGACGCGCTGTTTAAGTTTTCAAGTTATTTTTACAGGCGCTGAAACCTACGACACCGACGAGCCTAATGTTCATGGCGGTGCAATGTGGGCCAGAATGCCGATCACTGCGTTAGTGGCAGACACACCCTTTGAAGAATGGCCTGAGCCAATGTCTGTCTGGGCGGCCCAACCTTGGGACTGTAGCTCTCACCACCATGCAGTGTACAAATTAGATAGAGCTACGCCCTGTCCATGGTTGGCTAAGATAGACGGCGAGCTTTTCCCTGCTAAGTACTATTTCACTGTGGACTATGCAGAGAACGAGATTGCCGATGATCCAGCCCAGCACAAGCAAAGTCATGTGTTAGAGCTTTTAGATGCAGGTCCGTGGACAGGCAATATCGTAGCGTTACCAAACAACAGAGTGCGGGTAACACATCCTGCATGGTTTGAAACAGGCGAGGGAGCACCGGATTTTCGTCCCTCACAACACATTCATTACAGCAAGTCAGATCTTGATTACACACTCGATGTGAATCAGGTATTCGATAATCTATATGCAGGAGATGATCATGAAGAAGAAAATGAAGAGTAAAGGCTATAAAGCTGGCGGCAAGATGAAAGCCAAAGGCATGAAAGCCGGGGGCAAAATGAAAGCCAAAGGCATGGCTATGGGTGGCAAGGTCAGCAGAGGCCGAGGCAGTACAGACCCCTTTGGAACCAACCCACGTGGACAAAGAGCAATGAGGACTAGATTCCAAAAAATGGGTGGCGCGCCCGGTCTTATGCGGAGGGCGCAACAAAGCATGGCTAACATGCAAGGCTTTGGGATGGCACGTGGCAGAGGTATGAAAGAGGGCGGCAAGCTACCGATGGTAGAAAAGGACGGAAAGATGGTTCCGTTTTTTGCGGCTGATGGAAAAGGCAAGATGATGGGCGGCGGCATGGTGCCTAAAACAAAAGGCTACTTTAAAGGCGGAAAAACAATGGAGTCTGGCGCAGTAGGTAGAGGAGACTACAAGGGCAGTTTATTGGAAGAATCCCGCGCAGGTAGTGCTCCAACATCGCGTGTTGGAAGAGCGTTTAGAATGAGCGGCCAAAAGAACGCGCCACCGACTCGAACCTATAGTCCTAAAACCAAGCGAACCGGGACAGCGCCAAGAAGCCAAAGTCGAATGATGGGCGGCGGCAGAGTAGGGATGGATAGAAAAGCCATTAGAGGGCCATCTAAACGAGTTGCGACAATGGCAAAAAGCCGAAGAAGCCCTAGATAATTATGGCGATTGATCGCGCCCTTGTGGGCGAGCCTTTAGATCAAGGCGAACAACAGATAGAAGTTGAAATTGTTAATCCTGAGCAAGTAGGTATTAGCACGCCTGATGGCGGGGTGTTAATTGACTTCGACCCTGATATGGGCGACATGATGGGCTTGGGCCACGACGACAACCTAGCCGAGGCTATGGATGATCGTGACCTAGACTCATTGGCGTCTGAGTTAGTGGGATCGTTTCGCTCTGATAAAGAAAGCAGAGCCGACTGGGAACGCTCCTATGTTAAGGGTCTTGATCTGCTAGGTCTCAAGCACGAAGACCGAACAACACCTTGGGATGGCGCGTGTGGCGTTTTCCATCCCTTGTTAACTGAATCAGTCATTAGATTTCAGTCACAGGCAATACAAGAAATTTTTCCTGCCAGCGGTCCTGTAAAAACAAAAGTTGTTGGCGTAATAGACAATGACAAAGAAAAGCAGGCAGAGCGCGTTCAAGACTATTTAAACTATCTGCTAACAGAAAAAATGACAGAGTATCGCTCTGAGACGGAGAAGATGCTGTTCTCTCTACCTTTGGCAGGTAGTGCATTTCGCAAGGTGTATTACGATCCTAATCTAGGTCGCCCTTGCAGTATGTTTGTACCTGCTGAAGACTTTGTGGTGAGCTATGGCGCGTCTGACCTGACGACCTGTGAACGCTCAACTCATGTCATGAAGAAGAGTGGTAATGACATTCGCAAGCTTCAAGTGTCTGGCTTTTTCCGAGATGTGGACTTACCCAGTCCATCCCCCGATGAAGACCCAGTTGAACGCAAGTACAATGAGCTAACAGGCGACTCTAATAGCTATGATTACGATGATCGGCACACATTACTCGAAATGCACGTCAATCTTGATCTTGTTGGCTTTGAAGACACGGAAAAAGGTGAGGAAACAGGGATTGCATTACCTTATGTTGTCACCATCGACCACTCATCCCGAACCATTTTGTCAATCAGGCGCAATTGGTACGAGGAGGACGCGAAGAGATTAAAGCGTGAGCACTTTGTTCACTACCAGTATATGCCCGGACTAGGGTTTTATGGCTTTGGCTTGATCCATATGATCGGTGGATTAGCTAAATCAGCCACTTCATTGCTTCGACAGCTGGTCGATGCGGGTACATTGTCCAATTTACCGGGAGGTTTGAAGTCTAGAGGGCTAAGAATCAAGGGTGATGACACCCCAATCATGCCCGGAGAGTTCCGAGACGTTGATGTTCCGGGTGGAACCATCCGAGATAACATCAGTTTCTTGCCCTACAAGGAGCCAAGCACTGTTTTATACCAGTTAATGGGCGATATTGTGGAAGAAGGACGCCGATTTGCGTCCGCAGGCGACGTAAAAGCCGCCGATATGAACGCAGAAGCGCCTGTTGGCACGACTCTTGCGCTCTTAGAGCGTGCAATGAAGGTTATGAGTGCCGTTCAAGCGCGTTTACACGCCTCAATGCGAGTAGAATTGCGTATTTTGACCCACGTAGTTCGGGATTTTGGTCCAAATCAGTACCCCTACGCCCTAAAAGACGAGGTTGTGGTAGCGGAGGACTTCGATAACCGCGTTGACATCATTCCAGTAAGCGATCCTAACGCAGGAACGATGGCACAGCGCATTATGCAGTACCAAGCGGCACTACAACTGGCGGCACAAGCCCCAGAAATGTACGACATGCCACTATTACATCGACAAATGCTAGAAGTCTTAGGTATTCGGGACGCTGATAAGATTGTTCCGTCTGATGCAGACATGACACCTACTGATCCTGTCAGCGAAAACATGGATTTAATAACAGGAAAGCCAGTCAAGGCGTTTGTTTATCAGGATCACGAAGCGCATATCCAAACTCATATGTCTTTAATGCAGGATCCCAAGGTTATGGAGATTATGGGGCAAAGCCCCAATGCTCAAAAAGCACAAGCAGAGCTTGCGGCTCATGTGCAAGAGCATTTAGCTTTCCAGTACCGTCAAAGCGTAGAAAAAGAGCTTGGCGTACCACTACCATCACCCGAACAACCACTGCCAGAAGATATCGAATACCGTATTTCACAGTTGGTTGCGCCAGCGGCGGCACAGCTGTCTGGTAAAGCACAGCAAGAGCAGGAGATGGCACAAGCACAAGAGCAAATGCAAGATCCGCTTATCCAGATTCAAATGCAGGAGCTTCAGATTAAGCAAGCTGACGTACAGCGTAAGGCAGAAGCAGAAATGGCTAGGATTCAGCTTGATATGCAGAAGGCTATGGCGAAGGCACAGCTGGATCAAGCGAAGCTACAGCAAGATAAAGAGATACAAACAGCAAAGATTGGCGCTCAAATAGCTAGAGATAACTCACAAGAGCAACTAGAAGAAGATCGAATAGCTTCACAAGAGCAAATAGCAGGTGCTAAACTAGGCGTTGACATTGCTAAAGATTTGATGGGTAATAAATGAGCCTTGAGGAATCAACGGTAACAGAGTACATCCGTTCTAAGATTCGAGAGCATATGAATGATGTCTCGGATCATATTAGCGGGGGTGCCTGCACTGATCACGCAGACTACACACAGTGCTGTGGGATCATTAAAGGTTTGGCGATAGCCGAACGAGAGATACTGGACGTAGAAGCCCGGTATCAAGACTAGCGACTCCAGACGCTTTTCTGGTGCAACGACTCTGGGCGTTACCCAGTGCGAGGTAAGCATGAGTGAAGAAGAGCCACAAGTGGCATCTCAACTTCCAAAGCCTACGGGCTATAAAATTCTTATTGCACTTCCTGAGCCTGATAAGACATTTGATGGCGGTATCGTTAAGGCGTCTAAGACGTTATACGAAGAGGAAATTGGTTCTATCGTAGGCGTTGTTCTCAAGCTAGGACCAGACTGCTATGCAGATCCCGCACGTTTCCCTAATGGGTCTTATTGCAAGGAAGGTGATTGCATTTTGATGCGTTCATATTCCGGTACGCGATTTAAGATTCACGGGAAAGAGTTTCGATTAATCAATGATGATAGCGTGGAAGCTGTCGTAGAAGATCCGAGGGGGATTGTGAAAGCATGAGCGATAACGATCAAAGTGATTTGTTTGTAGAGGATGCTTCTACTGAAGATAAGTTTTTTGGTGTAAAAACTACTTTTGAAAAAAAGCCAAAAGAAGAGGAGCAAGCGTCGGATATAGAGTTTGAGGTGATAGATGATCGCCCAGAGGAAGATCGACGACCCGCCAAAGCAAAAAAGCCAGAGAAGACCAAAGAGTCAGACATACCTGATGAAGAGCTTGGTCAGTATTCTGAGAAAGTTCAGAAGCGACTTAACAAGCTTAAGTTTGATTATCACGAAGAGCGAAGACAGCGAGAAGCCGCAGAGAAGTTGCGGGAAGAAGCGATTACCTATGCTCAACAGGTAGTCAACAAAAATCAAGAAATGGAGGCTCTTATATCGCGCGGTGAAGCCGCATTGATCGAGCAAGTAAAAGAGCGAGCATCTGTTGCGCTCGATAGCGCACGAGCTTCATATCGCAAAGCCTACGAAGAAGGAAATACTGATGAAATTATCGCTTCTCAAGAAAAGCTTAACCGTGCTCAAGCAGAGTTTGCAGAAGCTGAGAGACATCATTTTCAAAGTAATCAGCAAGCCCAACAAAGAGCACAGTACCAACAAAAAGCCTATCAAGACGAAATCGCAAAAAGAGCCGCAAACCAAGTCGCGGCCCAAGCCGAAGTCCCGCAACCCCCAGAGCCAAGCCCCGAAGCGAAAGAGTGGGCGGAAAAAAACAACTGGTTCATGAAACAAGGTTACGAGGATATGACCGCATTAGCTTATGGCGTTCATACCAAGGCAGTAAATTTAGGAATGGATGTAAACTCTCAGGAGTACTTTGATTACATCGATGACTCCTTGCGTAAGTCTTTTCCATATTATGATTGGCAGGATCAGCGGGATGATGGCCTTACCGCGACTGCGACTGCTAATCAGCGACCCTCGTCGGTGGTCGCTCCGTCTTCTAGAAGCAATGGAGCAAAACCGCGCAAAGTGCAGTTACGGGCCTCCGAAGTCGACCTCGCTAAGCGACTTGGGATTCCTTTAGAAAAATATGCCGCTGAGTCACTGAAACTACAGGAGCGAAAGTAATGGCAGAAGAGCGCACCCCCAGAACCAAAACTACGCGAGAAGAACAGTCTCGTCCCTCTGACAGCTGGACACCAGCGTCGATTTTACCCAACCCAGATCCGCGTGATGGATGGGTTCACCGATGGATTCGAACTAGCGTTCTTGGTGAGTCTGACAACACAAACGTGTCTAAAATGATGCGCGAAGGATGGCAACCCGTGAAAGCGGAAGACTATCCTGAGATGCTATTGGAGTCGGATATAGGGTCTCGTTTTGAAGGTAACATCGAAGTTGGTGGCTTGTTGCTCTGTCGTGCTCCTAAGGAAAGGATGGAACAGCGTAACGAGTACTTTAAGAATATGGCTGAAAATCAGATGGAATCTGTTGACAATAACTTCTTGCGTGAAAATGATCCTCGTATGCCGCTCATGAAACCTGAGCGTAGTACGAGAACTACATTTGGCAAGAGCTAACCCCACAAGGAGGGGTGGCTCTAACTCTTAAGGAGACTGCAAATGGCTACATCAGCTACCCCATCCGGGGCAGAACCTGTAGACACATTAAGTGCGTCAGGCTCTTTCACCGGGAAAGTGCGCCATATTAAGATTGCCAGCGGCTACGGCACTGACATTTTTTATGGTGATTTTGTAAAACTGGTTTCTTCGGGAACAGTAGAAAAAGCCGCAGTAACTACTGCTGTGGTGGCAGGAACAGTCGGCATCTTTGTTGGCTGTAACTATACCGACCCAACGACCAAACAACCCACTTACAATCAATATTTCCCCGCTTCTACAGCGGCGTCAGATATTGTTGCGTATGTGGTAGATGACCCCGATTTGTTATTCCAGATGCAGGGCGATGCTTCAATAGCCCAAACGGGTCTTGGCAATAACGTATCTGCTGTTAACACAGCAGGGTCAACCAGCATTGGTAGAAGCAGAAATGCTGTAGATGCAAGTTCTATTGCAACTACCAATACCCTTCCACTCCGCATCGTAGACTTTGTTGATGGACCGTCTAGCGCTGTTGGTGATTCATTTACCGACGTGATCGTGACATACCTTCCATTAAGTCATGCCTACGAAACGGCCCTTGGCGTTTAAGGAGGTCTAAGCAATGGCTATTTCACGCGCACAAATGCTAAAGGAACTCCTTCCGGGCTTGAACGCCCTATTTGGGTTGGAGTATGAAAAATACGAAAACGAGCACGAAATGATCTATGAGACGGAAGCGTCTGATCGCTCATTCGAAGAAGAAGTAAAGCTTTCGGGCTTTGCGGCGGCTCCTGTAAAAGCTGAAGGATCAGCTATTAGCTATGACTCAGCACAGGAAGCATTCACCGCTCGTTATAACCACGAGACCATAGCAATGGGCTTTTCAATCACGGAAGAGGCGATGGAAGATAATCTTTATGACTCGCTATCTGCTCGTTATACAAAAGCTCTCGCTCGCGCTATGGCTTACACTAAGCAGGTTAAGTCGGCATTCCCGCTTAACAATGGCTTCTCCAACTCTTTCCAGTCTGGAGATGGCGTTAACCTGTTCACCGCTTCTGGTGATGGTGTAACTGGGGGTGATGGACACCCACTCGTAAGTGGTGGCAAAAATAGCAACCGACCTGTTACGGCGGCTGACCTCAACGAAACCTCATTGGAAAATGCAGTGATTGAAATCGCGGCGTTTACTGATGAGCGTGGCTTGTTGATTGCGGCACGTCCTCGCAGTTTGATTGTGCCACCCGCGTTGATGTTTACGGCAAACCGTTTGCTAGAAACAACTCAGCGTGTTGGTACTGCGGATAATGATATCAACGCAATTCGTAACATGGGTGCAATCCCCGAAGGTTACTCAGTCAATCACTATCTGACTGACAGCAATGCGTTCTTCATTATTACTGATGTGCCAAACGGCATGAAGCACTTCCAGCGTACTGCTCTGGAAACTTCAATGGACGGAGACTTTGATACAGGTAACGTGAGATATAAATCTCGTGAGCGTTATTCTTTCGGAGTATCCGATCCATTAGGAATTTATGGTTCTCCCGGAACTTCATAATTTCTAACAACGTGGGGGGCTTCGGCCCCCTTACTTTTTTCCTGACAGATGTTCCACGTAGAACACTGACACTTGCCACGACAGGAGATTGACATGGCTAATACAACTTTTAGTGGAGCGGTACGCTCTGAAAGCACTTTTAAAACAGTTAGCAAGAACAGCACAACAGGTGTTATTACTGAGGTATCAACGCTTGGTGATGGACCTGTAAGTCTTGCTGATAGTAGCGTAACCCTAACTAACGCAACGCATAGCGGCAGAGTCTTGCTTGTCCCCGATGGCGGCCAAGACAACACCTACACACTTCCCGCACCTATTGCAGGGTCAATGTTTAGGTTTGTTTATGCAGGCGGTGCGGCGGATGCAACGGACGCGCTTATTGTTACTCCCGGTAACACAAACTTTTATATCGGCGGCGTTACGTTTTTAGATACAGACGGCAACGAAGTAAGCTCCGTATTCTCTGATGGTAATTCTAATAGCAGTATTCAGTTAAATGTTCCTGCTGGGTTTGACGTAACTATCGTTGGATTGAACACTACGAATTATCAAATCTTCGGAAATGTCACGAGCACTACTGCACCTGCATTTGCCGATCAATAAATAGGAGGCAGTCATGGCTGATGCAGTAGCTACTCAAACCATACAGGAGGATGGCAAAACAGCCATCTTCCGATTCACCAATGTGTCTGACGGCTCTGGAGAATCGGCTGTCAATAAGATTGATGTGTCAGGTCTCAACGCAGACCCTGTTACTGGCAAAGCCTGCTCTAGTGTAACTTTGCAGTGCATCTGGTATTCCACCATAGGTATGGGCGTTAAGATATTTTTTGACGCCTCTACTAATGTTTTAGCGTGGGAGCTAAAGGCAGATGATGCAAGGACAATAGATTTCACTCGATTCACTGGCATACCCAACAATGCGGGTTCTGGTAAAACGGGTGACATTCTTTTCACGACAGTCGGACATTCTAGCGGTGATGTGTACAACGTCATTTTACAGGTGAAGAAAAACTATGACTAAAGCCAAGAAGCCAGCTAAGAAAAAATCAACCGTCAATAAGGCAGGTAATTACACAAAGCCTACCTTACGAAAGCGGTTGTTCAATCAAATCAAGGCTGGCGGTAAGGGCGGTAAACCCGGCCAGTGGTCTGCGCGTAAAGCGCAGATGCTGGCTAAAAAGTATAAAGCGTCTGGAGGCGGCTATAAAAATTAGCCTCAAACCTAGACTATGCCTAAGAAAGATCCGAAAGTAGGGACAGGCAAAAAGCCTAAGGGCAGTGGTCGTCGGCTGTACACCGATGAGAATCCTAAAGATACTGTATCTATTAAGTACGCAACCGTTAAAGATGCAAGAGATACGGTGGCTAAGGTAAAGAAGATACGGAAGCCTTTTGCAAGAAAGATACAAATATTAACAGTGCTCGAGCAAAGGGCTAAGTTTGCTAACAAGCCCAAGCAAGCAGAAATTGCCAGAAAGGGCAAAGAAGCAATCCGAAAGCAAAGAGGTAAATAATGGCTCTTAAAAAATCACAGAAGTCATTAAAGAACTGGACCAAGCAAGACTGGGGAACAAAGTCTGGCAAGCCATCTACGCAAGGCAAAAAAGCGACAGGCGAAAGATATCTACCCAGAAAAGCAAGGCAAGCGCTAACGGATAAGGAGTACGCGGCAACTAGTCGCAAAAAGCGAGCCGACACAAAGAAAGGCAAGCAACACTCCAAACAGCCCAAAAAGATAGCCAAGAAAACAGCGAGGCATCGCAAATGAGTTTGACTGATGCTGAGAAGAACAGGCTTAAAAAGGTCGGGCTGACTGGTTTAAATAAAGTTAAAAGAACGCCAAAGCACCCCACAAAAAAAGCAGTGGTGGCGGTAAGGGATGGTAAAAAAGTAAAGGTCATACGCTTTGGTGATCAGAAGATGGGCCACAACTATTCAAAGGAAGCTCGTAAAAGTTTCAAAGCTAGACATGCAAAGAACATAGCAAAAGGTCCAACGAGCGCGGCTTACTGGGCTAATAAGACTTTTTGGAGTGGACCCGGCGGAAGCAAGAAGAGTCCACCTAAATCACAAAAGCAGAAGTTTGGTAAAAAGTAATGCCGATCAGCAGAGCGCAAATGAAAAAGCAGATTAGCAGTTCACCAGCCAAAAGAAAAAAGCAGGCTAAGGTGAAGAAGGTTATGAAAGAATTTAAGCAGGGCAAGCTAAAGTCGGGCGGCTCAGGAAAGAAGGTTAAGAACAAGAAACAGGCCATAGCTATCGCACTGAGTGAGGCTGGGGTAAGCAGGAAAAAGCGAAAGGCTAGGAGACCCTAATGGCAACCAGTGGCACATTTGCATTTAATCTTGATCTTAGTGACTCGATAGAAGAGGCATTTGAGCGTGCAGGACTAGAACTTCGCAGTGGCTACGACTATCGAACGGCGCGTAGAAGCATAGACCTGTTGATGCTAGAGTGGCAAAACCGTGGTCTTAATCTGTGGACTGTCAAAGAAGGCACTCAGGCTTTGACGGCAGGCACATCACGCTATGCGCTGGATGGTAAAATTTTTGACATCATAGAAGCGTATCTGCGTACTGATGCAGGAGACACTGATAGTCAGTTTGATCAGGCAATGACCCGCATCTCAGTGAGTCAGTATGCTCATCTATCTAACAAGCTAACTCAATCAAAGCCTCTTGAGTTTTTTGTAGAGCAAACAACCGATGGCATAGCAGTTAACTTGTGGCCTGTGCCAGATAGCCAAGAAACATATACGTTCGGCTACTATTACATGGAAAGAATAGAAGACTCTGGAAAGCCAGCCTCGAACAACATGGATATGCCAGCTAGGTTTTTGCCGTGCTTTGTTGCTGGGCTTGCTTATAAGTTAGCTATTAAATATCCAGCGGCATCAGATCGTGCTCCGCTGTTAAAGGCGGACTATGACGAGCAGTGGAATTTGGCGGCAGATTCTGCGCGGGAAAAAGCGTCTTTATATGTTGTTCCCGGAGGGTATCAGTTTTGAGTTACGCAGAAGGTAAGTATGCTTTCGGATTTTGCGATCTAACAGGATTTAGATATCCAAAAAAAGACTTAGTTCCTTTGATTGTCAATCAGCGTCCTACAGGACTATTGGTGGGAAAAGATGTTCTTGACCCGGATCAGCCTCAGTTGCAACTTGGTCGTATTCGTACGAATGACCCGCAAGCGCTACGTGATCCGCGTCCTGATCGAGCAGAAGCAGAAAGTCGTCAGATGTTTTCATTTAACCCTGTGGGAGGCGGCATCACAGAGTTAGGTAGCAGAACTGTAGGGTTGGATATAGAGGCTCAGGTGGGCCATGTGACGGTGGTGACGTAATGGCTTTTACATTAACAACCTTAAAAACAGCGATACAGGATTATCTACAAACGACAGAAACCACATTCGTAAATAATCTTGACGTAATAATTAAGCAGGCAGAAGACCGTATATTAAAGTCTGTGCAACTGCCTGACTTTCGAATTAATCGCACAGGGACAATGACAGCAAGCAATCAATACTTGTCCACACCAACAGACTTCTTAGCTCCTTACTCTCTTGCTGTTGATAACAGTGGGTATGAGTACTTAATATTTAAAGACGTTAATTTTGTTAGAGAAGCGTATCCAAGCGCCTCCACGACTGGCGTTCCTAAATACTATGCTTTGTTCGATGATGAGACATTCATCGTTGGTCCAACACCAAACTCCGGTTTCACAGTAGAGTTGCATTATTTTTATAGACCCGAGTCTATTACCACAGCCGCTAGTGGCACTAGTTGGTTAGGCAGTAACGCAGAAAGCTCATTGCTATATGGATGTTTGCTTGAGGCATATACTTTTTTAAAAGGAGATCCTGATCTAATGCAGTTGTATGCAACAAGATATGAGGACGCATTAGGAAAGCTTAAGTCCTTGGGAGAGGGATACAGCACAACTGACAGCTATCGTTCCGGTACGGTAAGAGCACCGAGGTAATAATGTTTGAGATGAGCATTGCACAAGCAGGCACTGTACACGTTGTTACGACAGAGAACGGGGGTTTGACTGTTGATCACTGGGCAGACAGAGCAACTGAAAAAATTATTTCTGTGGGTGAAAAAAATCATCCAGAGATTGTTGAACAGGCGAAAGCCTATAAAGAAAACATCCGTCATGTAGTTAAGGTCTACATGGAAGAGGCTATTAAAAGTAGCAAAACCGNCACCATTGCTGAGCTAGAGCGTAATGGTTATGTGGATGTTGCAGAAATTCTGAGGAAAATCTAATGTCGATCACTCAAGCTATATGTACGAGTTTCAAGCAAGAACTGCTCCAAGGCATTCATAACCTAACGAATGGTTCTGGTGGCGGCACAACAACTTCTACAGGAAGTGGTAACACATTTAAGTTAGCGCTATACACTAGCTCTGCATCTTTGGACGCATCTACCACAGCGTTTACCACTAGCAACGAAGTCAGTGGAACAGGCTATTCGTCCGGGGGCGGCACGCTAACAAATGTTACGCCGACCACATCAAGCACCACTGCCTTGACCGACTTCGCAGACCTTACGTTTTCTAGCTCGTCCATCACGGCTCGTGGGGCAATGATATATAACGCGTCTACAACGGCGGGATCTGCAAATCGTGCGGTCTTAATTCTAGATTTTGGTGGCGATAAAACATCGACCGCAGGTGACTTCACAATCCAGTTCCCTACTGCCGACGCAAGTAACGCTATTATCCGTATCGCATAAACATGGCGATTGTTAATGGCTGGGGCAGAGGCACTTGGGGTCAGGGTGCTTGGAATGAAGAGATCCCAGTCGAGGTTACAGGCCAAGCGGGAACAAGTGCGGTTGGCTCAGTCACTGTTATTGCAGGTGCAAATACCTCTGTTACAGGAATATCTGCAACTAGTGCAGTCGGCTCAGTATCTGTTGTTGAAGGTTCGGGCGTTACCGTATCGGTCACAGGTCAGTCGGCAACAGTATCTACTAGCGATGTAACTGTTAGTGGTCAGGCAGTTGTTAGTCCTACAGGCCAGTCTGCCGCGTCGTCGGTGGGCAGTGTTTCTGTTTCTGGCGATGCGCTCTTTTCTGTCACAGGTCAAGAGGCAACCGTAACTATTGGCTCTGTCACTGTTACTGGCGGGGCTGTTGTATCAGTCAACGGGATACAGTTAACAGCAAACACTAACTCAGTGTTGATATGGAACAAAATTATTCCGGGCCAAGATGCCAACTGGCAAAACATAGACGACTCGCAAACACCAGCGTGGAGTCTCATAGATGACAGTCAAACGCCTAGCTGGTCCACCATTAACTCAAGTCAAACCCCGTCATGGACTTCAGTAGATGATAGTCAAACACCTAACTGGGAAGAGGTAGCGTAATGGTACGCAAAGTAAACAAGGTTATTAAGGGTCTAGAGAAAGCCTCAAAGACTCATAAAAAACAGGCAGAAACATTAAAGAAGCATGTCGCTTCAATGAAGAAGCCCAAGCCAAAGACCAAAAGTCGGAGAAAGTAAATGGCAACTTATGTTAATGATCTCAGATTAAAAGAAATCGCAACAGGCGATGAAGCAGGTACGTGGGGTACTAGCACAAATACTAATCTAGAGTTAATCGCGGAAGCATTTTCTTTCGGCACGGAAGCAATTACCACTAACGCCGACACACACACTACGACGATTGCTGATGGCTCAACAGACCCCGGACGCTCTCTATTCCTAAAATACACAGGCACTCTGGATTCCGCTTGCACAATTACTATTGGTCCGAACACCGTTAGTAAGTTGTGGTTCATTGAGAATGCGACAAGCGGATCTCAGAACATCATCATCAAGCAGGGAAGTGGCGCAACAGTTACGATCCCAAACGGCCAGACAAAAGCTATTTATTCTGATGGAGCAGGAAGTGGTGGTGCGATGGTCGATGCACTGCAAGACCTGTCCATTCCAGATCTTTTCATTGACGATGATCTGACAATAGGCGATGACCTTGTGTTTTCTTCGGACAGTGCAGTCATCACTTTTGGTGCGGACGGCGATACTACCCTCACTCATACAGACGGCTCTGGCCTAACACTGAACAGTACTAACAAGATCATGTTCAACGATGCGAGCCAATTTATTCAAGGATCGTCTGCCACGGTCTTGGCGTTGGGCGCTACCGATGAGATTGATCTGACTGCAACCGCTATTGATGTTAACGGCACTATGGCTGTCAGTGGTGCGTTGACAGGTAGTACCGCAACTCTTTCAAGTTCCTCAGCCTCAGATGTTCAACTCACTCTTACAAACACTGATGCAGGGAGTAGTTTTTCGCCGTCGCTTGACTTGCATAGAAACTCGTCTAGCCCAGCGGATGACGATCAGTTGGGTCGCATTCGTTTTCAAGGTGAGAATGACGCGAGCGAAAACATCACTTATGCCAGTATCAGTGTTCTAGCGGCTGATGTTACAGACGGGACTGAGGATGGCACTTTCCGAATCACTACAAAGCAAAACGGCGCTGATAAACAACGAGTGTCTATAACTTCAGCAGAAACAGTATTTAATGAGCAGAGTGCTGATGCAGATTTCCGCGTTGAATCTGATAGTAGAACTCATATGCTTTTTGTGGATGCGGGTAACAATCACGTCAACATTGGAACTAGCACAGATCGTGGTGGCTTACTTAACATCGAAACTGCTGATAATAATAGTCAATTAGTTCTAGTTAGTTCGGATGATGATGCAAATGTTGGCCCAAGAATGGATTTTATTCGTGATAGCGCAAGTCCAGCCGATGACGATATTGTTTCTTCAATTCGTTTTCGGGGTAAAAATGATGCTAGTGAAGAACTATCTTATGCCATTATTAAAGTAGTTGCTTCAGATGTAAGCGATGGCACAGAAGATGCTGAGTTTACCCTTAATACAATGGTTGCTGGTACTTCTTCTAATCTGTTGAAAATAAATTCAACTGAAATTGTTCTCAATGAAGCGTCTAAAGACACAGATTTTCGTGTTGAATCCAATGGAAATACTCATGGTCTTTTTGTAGATGCTGGAAACAATCGCGTAGGTATTTTAAATAGTTCGCCAGCTACAGCCTTAGATGTTACTGGTGTAATCACCACAGATGGTCTTACCACTTCTGCGGATCTTACGTTAGATGCAGGTGCTGACTTACTGACAAGCACCGCTGGCTCCGACAACATTCGTATTGGAGAGGCCGCTGGTGATGCGATAACGAGTGGTGCCTCAAGCAATATCGCTATTGGCAAAAATGCAAATGGTTCGATCACCACTGGTGATTCGAATATTGCGATTGGTGTTGGCGCACTCAAAACTGAAGATACTGGTGTCCGCTCAATAGCCATTGGAACCCAAGCTCTAGCAAATCAAGATAGAGATGGGTTCAACTACAACATAGCAATTGGTTATGAGACAGCAAACGATGTCACCTCTGGAATAAAAAATATTATGGTGGGTGGCTTTGCGGGTGACGCAATAACGACTGGGCTAGAAAACGTGGCTATTGGTCACGTATCTTTAAGTACAGAAGTTGCGGGCAATTACTCTGTCGCGGTAGGCCAAGGCACCCTGCAAAACCAAACAAACGCCACGTCTACAGACACATACAATGTGGCAGTTGGGTATGACGCTGGAAACGATATAACTTCGGGAATCCAGAACACCCTCATCGGGGGTCTTGCTGGTGACGCTCTAACTGATGCTGATAACAACGTGGCTGTGGGTTATGCCGCTTTGGGGACAGATACTCTAGGATCAAATTCAGTTGCTCTTGGTGTCAATGCACTCAAAACTCAGAATTTTACTACGGCAACCGTATCTAACAACACCGCTGTAGGCACAAACGCTGGTCGATTAATTACTACCGGGACCGCAAATACCCTGCTAGGCCACTCAGCAGGTGACGCGCTTACGACGGGTAATAATAATGTAGCTATAGGCTATACAGCATTGATCGCGGATACATTGGGCAGTAGGGGTGTAGCTGTTGGAGTAGGAGCACTTGGAAATCAAAACTTTACTACAGCTACCAATCATTACAATGTTGCAATCGGCTATCACGCAGGGAACGATATTACCACCGGGCAAAATAATACTCTTGTAGGTGGTTTAGCAGGAGACGCCCTCACCGTTGCAGAACAAAACACTGCCGTAGGTTATGGCGCACTTAGTACGGATACTTTAGGTGAACGCACCGTCGCGATTGGCTATCTGGCACTACAAAATCAAAATTTCACAACCGCTACAAATGCAAACAACATAGCCATTGGTTGGGAGGCTGGTAAAGCTGTGACCAATGGGCAGAATAACGTGTTGATTGGCACACAAGCAGGTCATGATATTGTCGGTGGGGATAACAACGTAGCCGTTGGAACGCTCGCATTGGATGCAGAAACCGAGGGGCAAAATAGCACTGCTATAGGTCGAGGCGCGTTAGGCTCTCAAAACTTTACCACTGCAACTAACACCAACAATGTCGCCGTTGGCTATAACGCTGGCGTCAGTGTGACAACAGGTAAAGATAATACTCTGATTGGTGGGCTTGCGGCGGACGTAATGACAACGGGCGACGGCAACACCTTCGTGGGCAAAGCCTCCGCTGGTGCAGGGGACGTGACAGGCAACAACAATACCGCGCTTGGAATCGCATCGGGCCAACAACTAACAAGCGGTGGTAATAACCTGTTACTAGGTCATGACGCTGGTGTGTCAGGTAGTCCGGGTGGTCAAATCGACACAGAAAGCAACACGATAGTTCTCGGCGATGAAAACATCAGTTCCTTTAATTGTCAGGTCGCTCTAACCGTAGCATCAGACGAGCGGGATAAAACTGATTTTGTAGATCTAGATCTTGGCCTAGAGTTTGTCAAAGCACTTGAGCCAGTGACATATTATTGGGATCGACGATCCAGTTATGGTGATAAGGAAGCGGAAGATTACGACCTGACCGCCCAGACACCCGATGGTACGCACAAAGAAGATTGGATGGATGTTGGTTTTAAGGCGCAGTCTGTGCAGGCGCTTGAGGAAGCCGCTGGCTATACGGTTTCTGACAAGAGCAACCTGACAGTTTCGTTATCAAGTGATGGCAATCAATACGGCTTGAAGTACGAAAAATTTGTGCCGATCCTTGTTAAAGCCATTCAAGAGCAAGATGCTATTATTGCATCCCTGACGGCGCGTATTGCCGCGCTAGAATCATAGGAGGACAAAATGTCTGAAGTAAGAACCAATGAAGAAAAAGCGCAAATGTACTCAGCTATGCTAGATGGCGTCAATGTGATTACTAGCGTTTTGGATGCTAACAACGAGTTTGGTAACGATCTAACAAACGCCGAAAAGCAGGAACGCATACTGCGTAGTTGTGGCTATTTGGAGCATGGTAAATCGTTCAGTGACTGGGGCAGTGAAGATTTTTCGACAGTTGACTCTGCTATTGCCGCCGCGAAAGCATATACGCCCTAAGGATTGACTATGCAACTTGATTTAGAACCGCATGAAATAAATGCGATTTTGACCGTGCTAGGCGATCTACCTAGTAAAAGCAATGCGTGGCCGCTGATGATGAAAATAAAAACACAAGCAGAAGCTCAGACAGAAAGCGAAGAAGTAGAGTCAACGGAAGAAGATGAGTCTGAGTAATCTAGTAAAGCTACATGGAGACCGTCCTTTTAATACTTATCTTAGAAGGTGGCACGGTTGCATACATAGGCTATCGAGTTGTGCCTCACACTGTTTGTGTTTACAAAGAATCGGAGACAGAAAAAAAACACACATATTATGTGGCTTCTGCTGTTTATAAATGTCCTAAGTTTTTAAGGCTCCGTAAAAGTGAGTAAAGTATCTTACAAAATGCACGGGCTACCATCGGTTTATTTGATGGAACTCGATATACCAATCGCTTTTGTAGATGATTGCAATAATTATCTCGATGAGTTGGTTAAGCAAGAGAACAGGACAAGTGCGGCAAGCACTCTTGTTGGACAAATAAAAAGGGGTGAGCAGTTGCTCATGGATCACACGGACACCCGTCTTGCGCCTTTTTGTCATTTTCTACAGGAAATGGCGGTCGTTTACATCACACAATTTATGGAGCAAAGCGGTCAGGTTCTTGATGGGAATCGACACATAGAGGTGGATGAGCTTTGGTCTGTTCATAGCTACGATGGTGACTACAACCCCATTCACGATCACGGTACAAAAACTGTCATGGGGATTAGCTGTACTACATGGACCAAAGTGCCTAGCCAAATTTTGGAAGGGCCAAGACCGGGTTCGCAAGAATACGATCTGTACAATGCAAGTGGTGAAAGTGATGGTTGTCTTTGTTTTAATTTTGGGCAGAGTAGTTCGTGGGATAGAGAAAGATTGAGGCCAACACAAAACGTAGTTGTAAGACCACAAGTTGGCAGGCTGTATATGTTTCCCAGCTGGATGCAACACATGGTTTATCCATTTAGAGGTGAGGGCGAGCGAAGGACTGTAGCCGCTAACATAAATTGTTTTCCAAAAGAGAAAGGGTAATAGTGAAATGGAGCATGTAGCGAATGCCTTGGTGACAATAACTTCTATTGTTACAGTTGCCAGCCTTATAGCCGCAAGTACGCCGACGCCCGTCGACGATGGTTGGATTAAGAAGTTGTATGGATATTTAGATCTTTTGGCTCTAAATATTGGACGCGCAAAAGACAAATAATGTGATGTCGTGATGGACACTAGCGAAAAAGCTTTACAAGAAATACACACTCATGCGCGCGAGTGTGATCTACGGTATCAACAAATTAACTATCAGCTTGAGCGTGGCTCAAAAAGGTTCGACCGTTTGGAGGCAATGATCTGGGGTGTGTATGTCACCGTGATTATCGCTGTTGCTCTGCCTCAATTTTTGTAATTAGTACAGGGGGGCCATATGATAATCGAGTCGGTAGTCGCGGCCTCTGCTATTTTAAATCAAATCAATCAGATGGTTGCCACAGCGAATGAAACTGGGCAAGGCATACAAAATGTGATGGGCTTGATCTCAGACTTTGGAGAAGGTCTGAATGATTTCGAAGCCAAGCGCAGAGGGTCTACATTTAAGCCGCTATCAAATGATGAGCTATTGAAGCTACAAATGCTCAAGCGTCAATACGAACGTCATTGGAAATCAGTGCATGACTTGTTGGCTATGGTCGATCCTGAGCTTCTTCATCAGTTTCAAGAAGCAAAGGCACAACAAGAACGTGATCGCAAAGCACACTTCGAAATGCTCAGAAAAAAAAGAAAAGAGCGTGAGGAGTTTATTGAGGCTACTTTGATTATCAGCTTGGTCGTTGCTTTGGGTGGCGGCATTCTTTTTATGGCGTTATGGCTAATTCTTTGAGTTAGCAAATTATATTTAAAAGAGAGACTGCTATGGTGGCAAAGCGATTAGAAGAGGATAGCGATTATGCAGAGTACGATGCTGACGGTGACGGTATCGTAAGTGATAAAGAGCTTGAAACAAGCAAAGAGCTTCAAGAGCTTCGATTACGACATGAACGCGCCGACGCACAAAGAGCTATGAGTTGGTTTGCTCTTTGGGGCATGTTGCTTTATCCGTCACTGGTTGTTGCTTCAGAGTTTTTTGGCTTGCTTCAAGCCGCCTCTATCTTGGGTGCGATGGCTTCAGTTTATTTTGTTTCGGTGGCAGGAATACTAGCCGCCTTCTTTGGTGCCCAAGCATGGTCAAACAGGAGTAACGGAAAGTAAATGTGGCAAATATCGGGAGTCTTGGGTATAGCGCTGATTGTGACTGGTGGTGCATTTAAGCTTTACGCAGACAAAGCTACGGCTGAAAAAGATTTGTTAACATCTCAATTACAAGTTTCTCAAGACAACCAGTTGGTTTTAGAAAACAGCATAGCTAATTTAAATCAACAGTTAGAAGAAGCAGAAAACAGAGTTCAAGAAGTTTTAGACAAAGTAACGGCTCTGCAGATTAAAAATGCACAGGCGCAAGCAGAGGTTGACTCTGTGAAAGCGAAGTTTGCAAAACATGACATGAGTGTTTTGTCACTGCGTAAGCCGGGTCTAATTGAAAACATTATCAATCGCGGCACTAAAGAGGTGTTGAGTGATCTGGAAAGTATTACCGATCCTGCTGATTAGTGGATGTAGTTTGATTGGCAGAGAGCCATATACCCCTGAGGTGAAGCAAGTAGAGGTTGTTACTGTCACAAAGCCAGCGGCTGTCTATCACCCTGCACTACCAAACCCTATATCAACTGTTCCGGTTGAGTGGAAAGTTTTAACACCTGAAACAATGCAAGAATATTTAGATGATCTTAACTCAGGCAATGCGCCGACTAACGCATATTACGGACTATCAACGAAAGGCTATGAAAACCTTTCTTCCAATATGTCCGAAATAAAGCGATACATTCGGCAAGTCCTCAACATCATTAAGTACTATCGAGAATTGGATGAAAGAACCAAAGAAGAAAGCGAGCAAGATAATCGGAGCGTAAATGAGCAAGCTAATTGAGCAGTTAAAAGTGCATGAGGGTGTGCGATCAAAAGTTTACCTTTGCTCCGCCGGGTATGAAACGATTGGAGTTGGAAGAAATATTTCTGAGTCTGGTCTTGGTTTGTCAGATGACGAAATAGATTATCTATTAAGCAATGATATAAAAAGATGCAGAGAAGAACTTATTTTCAACTTTGATTGGTTCGATGAGTTAGATGATGTAAGGCAGGATGCCATGATAAACCTATGCTTTAACATTGGGATTACGTCCCTTAAAAAGTTTTCTAACGCATTGGCGGCTATGAATGTTCATAACTATGAAGAGGCCGCGACAGAGTTTTTAGATAGTCGGTGGGCCAGTCAAGTTGGAGCACGCGCTTTGGAAGTAACTGACATGATTCGTACAGGTGAATACAATGAGTAAAGGCGGCGGTCAGGGTTCTTATCAACAGATGCAACAGGCTAGTGGTGCTGGTCCATACGGCACTGGAATCGGTGCATTTCAACCCGTTCAATTTTTTGGTAGTCAAGGTGGCTCAGGGTTTGATCCATCAGTAGTAAAAACTAATAGGCATGGTCAGGGAGTTATTACAGAGCAAGCACCAGAATATGTTAGGCAGGCTAGTAAAATGATGGAGTCATTTACAGATCCAAGAACAGAGGGTGAGGGTTATGGCTTGCTTCCTATGCCAATGCCAATTAGGGGTGGGCCTGTAATGCCTCCGATAGGGGTAATGCCTATCGGCGGATATAACCCAAACACACAATTCCGAATGCCTTCGTTTGGATCTTCTTATGGCACGATTAGTCCATATACGGGTGGGTTTTCTGGATATGGTGTTCCAAGCAATATTTATGGTTTTGAACAACCACACTATGAACCTTATACGCCCCCTGCCGATCCTCCTCCAACTATGGTGTTGCCTCCAGAGGGTGGGGACGGAACAGAGCCACCCGCAGACGGCGGTGTAGCAGGAACGCCACCCGCAGACGGCGGTACAGCAGGAACGTCAACCGTAGATGGCGGTGCAGTACAAACAGCCTCTGACACTACAGCGCCCGTAACCGATGCGGCAACAACGGGGCAAGCGGCAGATCCTTATGCGCCTACAACAGAGCAGGCGGTAGATCCTTATGCTCAGCAGTATTTTTTGTATCAACCCCAGCCAACGTATGTGCCGTACAGACCAATGCCAAGATATAATCCTTATGGTTCGGGACAATTTATGCAGGACTATGGAGGCATTGGTGGATTTGGTAGATATGACTTAGGGCTTGCTGGCTTTCAATATTGATAAGGTCTAACCATGCCACTATCTAAAGTACAGTTTAATCCCGGAGTGGATAAAGAAGGCACAGAGTACACCGCTGATGCAGGATGGTTTGACTCCGACAAAATACGATTTAGAAAGGGTCGACCAGAAAAAATAGGTGGATGGCAAAAATACATAACCGATGCCTTTCTGGGTATCGCTAGATCATTACATTCTTGGTCTTCTTTAGAGTCAATTAAATATATTGGGGTTGGCACCAATCTTAAATTTTATGTAGCAGAGGGCGCTTCATTTAATGATGTCACTCCAATCAGGTCGACAACTTCTGCTGGCGACGTGACGTTTGCGGCAACAAATGGCTCCTCAACGATCACAGTCTCAGACACAGCACACGGNGCGGTTGTTAATGATTTTGTAACATTTTCAGATGCGGNAACATTAGGCGGTAACATTACTGCAACAGTGTTGAATCAGGAATATCAGATTGCGTCAGTGCCAAACACTAGCAGTTATACGATTGTTGCAAAAGACACTT
>JGI25127J35165_1000064_pt1 | contig 56302 bp, 66 predicted proteins | sample ETNvirenome_2_30_FD_35165 | JGI IMG/M metagenome (IMG submission 35165) | reverse complement strand
AGCTTGGTGTAAATTATTATGNAAGTGGAACTGGGTCATATCCAAATTAATAATAAATGTTAACGACTGCCCAGTGGCAGAATGTATTTGTAAAAAATAAAGAAATGAAATTGAATCAAAAGTCCCGAGGTTTGGGAGACACAATAGAGAAATTTACCACGGCTACTGGTATTAAAAATGTAGTCACTAAGGTCACAAAAGCTGCAGGAGTAAATGATTGCGGTTGTGGTCAGCGTAGGGATACACTTAATCGTGTTTTTCCTTACAAAAAGTAAAGAGATTTTTAACCCTCTAAAGTAAAAAAAATGGCATATCCTAAAATAACAGTAAACACCAGTAAAGTACTGGCTGTAGTCGCAAGCGACACAATACCAATCCCTTCACCAAACGCAGTACCATTATCAGGAACAACTACCGCAACAACAACTAATAAGCTTGTTGATGTAGGTGCTGACTTTTCTAATGTTGTAGTTGGTGATATTGTATATAATACAACTGACAATACAGTTGCTACTGTATCAGAAGTTGAAACATCAACTATATTAGTATTAAGTGCTAACATATTTACATCACCTGAAGACTACATAGTATTCCAAGCAGGACCAATATTCGAACAAAGAATAGATTCATCATCTGGATGTCTATTGTATGTTGGTAGTAACGAAGCAACTATGGATGTTGCAAAATCATACGTAGATGTAAAAGTAAAAACAGTTAATGGTGATGATATAGTATTTAGTAATTTTCCTGTAGGTGAATATCTTCCTGTACAAATAACTAATTTATTTAGTACTGGCACAGATGCAGCTGCAAGATTTAACTCGGTAGCTATTTGGTAAAATGAAAAATAAACTAAAAGCAATTTCAGCTGAACTTAAAAAAGCATCAAAGACACATGCTGGTCAAGCGGCTAAGATTGATAAATTAATAAAACCTAAAATGAGCAAACTACATAAAAGCACAAGAAGAAGCATGAGACCAAAGATGGTTATGAAACCTATGCTCTCAATAAAAAAACCTAAAAAGGGTGATGGAAAATTTGGTAAAGTAGCTGGTAAAGTGGGAGGTATATTAGGTCTTGCTGGTCAAGCTTTAGGAATAGTAAACCAGGTAAAACAACTAAAACAAAAAACTCCAAAAGATAAAAAACCTGATACAGCTAAAGTAGCAGGAAGAGTTACAAAGCCTTATCTATCTAAAAAGAAAGTAGCCAGAAAGAAAAAAGCTATACAAAGAAAAAAGAAAATGGTAGCTAATGCAGCTCAAGAAATTATTTCTGGAAAAAGAAATACACAAAGAAAAGTAAAAAGAGCTTTAAAAGATGCTTCAAGAAAACAAAGAGCTATCTATAGAAAGCAAAAGAAAATAAATGATTTTAGTGATTAATAAATATTAAATAAAATGGAATATACTCAAACAAACACAGCGGGAAATAATATAACTTTTAATTATATATATGTAGAGAAATGAGCCAAGACAAAAACTTATCGCCTGAAAGTAAATTTACTTTATCATTAAAAGAAATGGTAGCTATGGCTATAGGTTTCGCTTCACTCGTAGGTATGTACTATACTTTACAGGCTCAAATAACTACAGCAATGGAACTGCCCAAACCAGAGGTCAGTAAAATTGAATTTCAATATAAGGACGAATTGGTGAGAAGCACCATAGATAATATTCAATCTGATGTGACAAACATCAAAGATGATGTAAATGAAATCAAAGAGTCTTTAGCTAAAATGGATGAAAGGCTCTACGAAATAAGTAGAAAAAAATGAGACTATGTATAGTATTAATGTTATTTCCTATGTTGATTTTTTCTCAAGACTTCAAAGAGGAAATATCAGTAGTACAATTTAGTGCTCCATTTACACAGGATTCAGAGATTTCGCTGAAGCCGTTTAAACAACACAACACTTATACATTTAATATAACGGAAAAACAAAAAGTATTTGATAATGAAAAAATCAAATACCTTCCTACTATAATACTTTATCACAATGGTGATGAAGTCATTAGAGTGGAGAGTGGTATCTCTTTAAAACTACCAGAAAATACAATCGAATTAATTGAAGAAAAAATTGAAGAAATCATTGAAAGTAAATTTTAAGCATGAAACAATTAATAACATTAATATTTGTAATATTAACCCTTAACTCATCTGCACAAGTAATTGATACAGATAAAAACATTGAAAACAAAATAGTAAAGAAGTATAAAGCAAAAAAGTTTTTTGATAATTTATACAAGGATATTTTTAAATATGCAACGGTATATGTTGCTGGCGACATAGGCAACGCCTATGAAACTCCATATCCTGACTACTTTATTAGGACAGACCCTGACAATTTATATGCTATACCAAGAGTAGAAGACCAAACTATTTATCATCCTTTTGATTATAGACTTGGTTTTGGTGTGCGTAAACTGGCACGATTTGATTATGAAGTAAAAGGTAAAAACTATTATGATGGTACTGAGAATAATAAAGCTTTGTCTGCACCCACAGCTGCAGTTCAAGGTTTTGAATATTTATTTCATTGGGAAAAAGAAAGACAAAGGTCTGATGAATTTACAAATTCCAGATATTTTCTTAGACACACAGGAGATTATCATATAGTTAAGGTAGAGCAAAGAGAAGTTGGTAATATAGATTTTAAATATCAAAGTGCTGAAGTTAGAGCTCGACTACCTATCGGTAAAAAATTTAGCATTAGTGCGGGTGTAATAGCAAGAACTCATCAAAAAGCTTTTGGATATAACCCAATAGAATTATGGTTAAATGAAGTTGATGAAGATGGTAATGCAGCAAACCCATGGTACACTTTGGGATTCGAATATGGGTATGATGATTGGTATTATGCTTCAACTGATGAAAATGGAAATTCATTTTATGATTGGTACTGGACAAATCCACAAGGCGATATAGTTGCCTGGACTGACAGACAATTTAGAGACCTAATATTTGGTCAGCTTATGAATGATTTTAATCAAGAAAGATGGGCAGAGCTTGACGCATTTGCTGAGTACGCACCTATCGTTGGTTTTGATTTCTATCATTACAAGTCTAAGTTCTGGCTCCACACTTATGCAAATTGGATTTTACCTTACCATAAATACTTTAAGGGTAATGTCGACTTCAGCTACTTACATCGAGATAGTTGGGGGCTCGGGGGCCACAACAATTTACTAAAAGGTAAACAGTGGAGCGATTATCAAGGTGGGTTGATAGTCGGTTGGAAGATTTCAAAAACACTTGGAATATTTGTAGAAGCTGAATATACTAAGTTTTGGGATTCAGAAATATACAATAGTAGTGTAGGATTAAATGTTAGATTATGAGTAAAATCAGTAAAAACATTACATACAAAGAAGCTATACATTCTAATACAGCAAAAAGACTTGGCATAGATAATGAACCAAGTCATGAACAAATAGCCAACATGATGACAATAGCTGAAATGGTTTTTCAACCGTTGAGAAGTTGGGTTGGTGGTCCAATAAAAATTACTTCTTTTTTTAGGTCACCCGCTTTAAATAAAGCTATAGGGGGTGCTACAAAAAATGGCAAACCTACCTCACAGCATTGTTCTGGACAAGCGATGGACATTGATGATGTATATGGACACAAGTCAAATGCAGAAATGTTTATGTATATAAAAGAAAATTTAGATTTCGACCAATTAATTTGGGAGTTTGGAAATGATGAGAATCCATCCTGGATTCATGTTTCTTATGTAGATGCACAAGAAAACAGAAATAGATGTTTGCAAGCATATAAAGAAAATGGTAAAACAAAATATAAAGTAATATGAAAGAAGTATTAGCAAAAATATTTGGTGGAGCTGGCGTAGGTGTTGCTGAAAAATTAAGCAACATAATAGGACAGCATGTTTTTAGCAAAGAAGAAAAAGCTCGATTTGAAAAAGAAATGACAGAGGTTTTTATAAACGCTGAACAAGAACAACAAAAAAATGTAACTGAAAGATGGAAGGCAGATATGGCATCTGACAATAAATTAGCAAAATCAGTTAGGCCATTGTCTTTAATTTTTGTATTGGTCAGTACAGTTGTGCTTATCTTTATTGACTCAGGATTTATTAACTTTGCAGTTGATGATAAATGGAAGGATTTGCTTCAGCTTCTTCTAATTACGATTGTAGCAGCTTATTTCGGTGGAAGGTCCTACGAAAAAGGTAAATCAATAAAATAAATAAATGGCAAGAATATCCACATACGTAAAAGATACCAATGTAGTTGGTGCTGATAAATGGATTGGTTCTGATTCTCAGAATAACTTTCAAACTAAAAACTTTACAGCCCAGGACGTAGCTAATTTTATAAATAAAACTGCAGCTGAGTCACAGCTTTTTAGATATCAGTATGACATGGTAAACCCTACAACTGTCCCAAGACCTGACATGTCAATTACATTTACAAACGGTGGAGCTTTCAATGTACCATTTAGTGGCATTAGTACTTTTGTACTAAGTGCTTATGCAGAAAACCAAGGTGGGTTACTTATAGATGTATCTACATGGTATACCTCACCATTGACTGGTTCTGATGTTTTAATAACTCAATGTGATGATATAACTAACTGGGCTATATATAAATGGGACAGCTCAGCTCTGAAAGCTGGAACCTTCTATGATATCAATTTGACATACATTGGAGGCAATGGGGGCTTAACAGACAAAAAAGATTATTTTATATCTTTGCTACAATATGTAGGGAGTAGTGGAGACAAGAATGAAGTGAGTGCACTTTTAACAGGAAACTCCAGTTATATAGTAACTCACAGTTTAAACAAGTTCCCTTCAGTGAGTGTTACTTTGGTAGATGGGTCAAATAACCCGACAGAAGAAGTAGAGTGTAAGGTAACTTATATAGATGTAGATAGAGTGCAATTAGACTTTACAAGTAATTTCACTGGCAAAGCAGTATTTAATTGAAAAAAATTTATAAAAAATGGCAATAAGATTTTTAAAAGAAGTATTTATAGACGGAACGCTACAGCTGACCGTAAATGCAGATGATGCAACATATACAGGTTTAGTAACCGTTGATGGCGGTGTTTTAAAGTATAGAACAAAAGCACAAGTAAGAAGTGATATAGGAGCTGGAACAATGAGCTCTTTTACTTTAGCTGGTTCATCAGGTAGTAGTTCAACTATTTCCGATGGAAGTACTGCAACAATTATTGCAGGTTCTGGTATAACTACGGTTGGTAATGGCTCAGGAGGAGTTACAATTACAGCAACTGCAAGTGGTTATGCAGGATGGGAACTTGCTGGTGACTCAGGTTCTGCACAAGATATAGCTTCTGGTAACACAGCTACGTTTGCTGGTGGAGATATAATAAGTACAGTAGCCAGTGCAACAGATACTTTAACTATTAATCACGATGCCGTTTCAAGAAGTGACACTACAAGTTCAGCTTCTCCTGGTTATGGAGGAACAGTAGATGTAGTAAATACTGTATCAAGTAGTTCTGAAGGACACATTACTGCAGTAGATATTCAAACAATTACTTTCCCAGCTGCAGAAAACTATTCATGGACATTAACAGCGGACAGTGGTTCAAATCAAACAATAGCAAGTGGAAATACAGTAGATATTTCAGGTACTCCAAATAATATCTCAACGGTTGTTGGTGCTACTGACAAAGTTACTATTGATTTAATTGATACTGGAGTTTCTGCTGGTGCATACACTTCTGCTAATGTTACAGTAGATGCAAAAGGTAGGGTTACTGCCATATCTAATGGTGGTGCAGGAACAATGACCTCATGGATATTAAGTGGTGATTCAGGAAGTAACCAAACAATTACAAATGGTAATACAGTAGATATTGCTGGTGGCACAGGTATTTCAACCGCAGCTTCAGCAACAGACACGTTAACTGTAACAAACACATTACCATTTAATAGTATAACATTAGCCGCATCAAGTGGTAGTAACTCAACAATTTCAAATACTGGTACAATCACTATTGCAGCAGGAGCAAACATATCCACAACTAATAATGGTAGTGGACAAGTAACTGTAGCTTATACTGGCGGTACAGGTACAATGTCAAGCTGGACATTATCTGATGGTTCAAATACTCAATCCGTTACAAACGGTAATACTGTTACAGTAACTGGTGGTGTGGGTGTTGATTCAACAGTTTCAGCAACAGATGCTCTTGAAATATCTTTAGACTTTAGTGCACTACCAACGATTACATCAGCAGCTGCTACAAACGAGCTGCTTATAAATGCTTCGGGTAACAAGAAGATTGATATAGATGATATTCATCTACAACAATTTGGTGCTGCAGAAGGAGATGTAAACTTTGGAACAAATAAATTATTAAATGTAAAGACAGGTACAGCATCTTCAGATGGTGTAAACTTAGGACAAGTGCAATCACTTGTTGCTGGAGTTGGTGTATTCCAAGGTGGATATAACGCAAGTACAAACTCTCCTGCATTAACTGGAGGAAGTAACGTAGCCTTAACGCAAGGTGACTTCTTTGCAGTAACAGTTGCAGGTTCGTTCTTTACAGACAATGTAGAGCCTGGTGATTTAATATTTGCAAACTCAAATATATCAGCGAGTTCTTCACCGTCTCTATCAGACTATACAGTTGTAATAGCAGACGAAAACATTGCGGGAGCAGGAGCGACAGACGGAGCAACAGAAAAAGGTGTTGCTGGTTTTGATAGTGGAAACTTTGATGTAACTGCTAACGGATTCGTAACATTAGATAATACAGGAGTTTCTGCAGGTTCTTATGGTGGAGCAAGTAAATCACTTTCTGCACAGGTAACTGCAAAAGGTTTATTAACTTCGCTTAGTGAACAAAACATTGCAATTACAGCTTCTCAGGTAACTGATTTCTGTAATGCAGTAAGCACATGTATAGCTGCAAATGAGCAATACAGTGTAAGTATAGGAGATGGGAATGCAACTTCATACGCAGTAACACATAACTTAGGAACAAGAGATGTAATGGTGCAGCTCTATGACAATAGTTCGTATGATACAGTGTATGCAGAAGTGGCGAGAAATTCAACATCTCAAGTAACAATTAGTTTTACAACCGCACCTTCAACGAATGATATAAGAGTATTGATTACGAAGGTGTCTTAAATATAATTTAAAATGCCGATTCGATTTTTATCAGACCAGTCGATTGATGACCAACTAAGTACACCTACTCTCAAGCTGACCTCAATAGTAAATGCGGGTACAGATACAGATAAGTTTTTAGTATTAGATTCTTCGGGCAATGTAGATTTTAGAACTGGTGCACAAGTTAGAAGTGATATTGGTGCAGGAACTGGTTCAGGCACAATGTCTTCTTGGACTATAACCGCTGATAATGGTATTACTCATGGTGTTACGAACAGTGCAGTTGTAGATATTGCAGGAGGAACTAACATATCAACATCACAATCAAGTGGTACAGTAACAATAACTAACGGTATCACTAATAATAATCAGCTTACAAACGGAGCAGGATATATAACATCCGCTTCATTACCAACAGTCAATAACGGCACGCTTACCATGACAACCAGTACAGGATTGGATGGTGGTGCAACATTTACAGCTAATCAGTCAGGTAACTCTACATTTGCGGTTACTTTAGATTTAACTGAAATAACTTTAAGTGCTGGTTTAGACGCAGGTGCCACTTCACTTAGTTTAGATTTATCTGAATTTACAGATATGACTCAAACTATGGTAGGTACCGATGAGTTTATAGTTTTAGATAATAGTGCTGAAAGAAAAAAAGCTGCAAACGAAATTGGATTAAGTATATTTAATAATGACGCAGGATTTATTACTTCAGGTTCTTTACCAACAGTAAATAATTCTACTATAACTTTTTCAGCTGGGACAGGATTAACAGGTGGAGGAACGATTACATTAAATCAGTCTAATAACGAAACAGTTACTTTTAATAATAGTATTACCAATAATAATCAATTAACCAACGGAGCTGGATATACAACAAATACAGGGACAGTTACAAGTGTAGCACTTACCACAGGAACTGGTTTAGATGGAGGTGGAACTATAACTACTTCAGGCACATTTACTCTTACTTTAGACTTATCTGAATTTACAGATATGACTCAAACTATGGTAGGTACCGATGAGTTCATAGTTTTAGATAATAGTGCTGAAAGAAAAAAAGCAGCAAACGAAATAGGTTTAAGTATTTTTAATAATGACGCTGGTTTTATTACATCAGCTTCAATACCAAGTGTAGGTAATGGAACACTTACTGTTTCAGGAAGCACTGGTTTGAGCGGTTCAGGAACATTTACGGCAAATCAATCAGGCAATACATCAATTACACTAACAAATTCAGACAGAGGTTCAAGTCAAAATATATATAAAAACTTTACTGCTGATAGTGGTGGTACTGCATCAGCTAATAGTAATAATGATACTATAGATATAGCAGGGGGAACTAATATTTCTACAGCACGTTCAGGAGATACTATTACAATAAATAATGGTATAACAAATAATAACCAGTTAACAAATGGTGCAGGATATATAACATCTGCGTCTATACCGAGTGTTGGTAATGGAACGATTACCATGGTTGCTGGAACTGGATTAACAGGAGGCGGTACGTTTACCACTAATCAAAGTGGTAATACTTCAATAACCTTTAACGCTTCAGGTAGTGGAACAATGAGTAACTGGAATCTAACAGCAGACTCTGGAGGTACAGCTCAAATAGATAATGGTGAGACAGTTGATATAGTTGGAGGTACAAACATAACCACAGCTCGTTCTGGAAACAATGTAACTATTACTAATGGTATTACAAATAACAATCAGCTTACAAATGGAGCTGGCTATACTACTAATACAGGAGATATTACTGCTGTAGTTGCGGGAGCTGGACTTACAGGTGGTTCTACATCAGGAAGTGCTACATTAAACTTAGATATAGATGGAACGAACAACTATATCGAAATGAATAATGATGTAACCCCAGCGTCTGGAGACTTTGTACCATTCTCTGATATATCAACTAATGTAGTTAGAAAGACTACATTTAGCGACATACCTTTATCAATTTTAAATAATGATATTGGGTTTGGTAGCGGTACTGTTACAAGTGTTGCTACAGGTAATGGAATATCAGGTGGTACAATAACCACATCAGGTACTTTAACTGTTGGAGCAGGTAATGGTTTGTCACAATCTTCAACAGGTTTATTAATGTCTGGTAGTTATAGTGGCTCTTTTACAGTAAATGGTAGTTCACTTTCTTTAACAAATAGTAGTGGATATGCAGCCTTAGAAGTAGGTGGAACAAGCGGAGCTTTCTTAGATTTAAAGAAACCTGCATCGGATGATTATGATATAAGATTAATACATACTACAGCAGGTTCGAATGAACTTACAACAGCATCTGGAAACTTAGTTATAAACACAAACAATTCTCAAGCAATGACAATTAACCAGGCGGAAGTTAATCTAACTGGTGGCAAGCTTGCACTTGAAAGTATTGGTACTATGGACCTACAATCATCAGCTCTTAAGATAGGTGATGTAGATGGTGGTGATGAAGTAGAGCAAATTGACCTTATCACAATGGCAAACAGCAATATTGTGCTGCAAGACCAAACTATAAAATTACAGTCTAATGATATAAGTTATAATTCAACCTCAACTCAAAATGTTAATTACGGAAGAAACACAAGAAATATTCTACCTGGTGATATGACAGGCTCAGGATTTCAAGGTGATTGTTTAAGTACCATTTCTCAGACTGTAACACAAGGCTCACTGTATTATAAAACTACGACAGGCTGGGCTTTAGCTGATGCTGATTCTTCTACAACTACATATTTATTAGCTATAGCAACGGGCACTAATGCTTCAAGCGGTATGTTATTAAGAGGATTCTTTTATAAAGCTTTTCATGGTTTTACCATAGGTAGACCTTTATATGTGAGTACCACATCAGGTGCTTTACAGCAATCCGCACCCACTGGCTCAAGTGATTATGCAAGAGTTGTAGGTTATCCTACAAGTAGTGATACAATATATTTTAATCCTGACAACACATGGGTGAGAGTTTCATAGATACAGAATTAATATTTGAAGAAGATAAAATTTATTTTTTAGATTCATCAGGTGAGCAAAAGCATGTAATGATGTCTTGGGAAGATTCGTTAATGAAAAAACATGCAGATTACATTTGTCAAAATGGTGGAGATATATTAGAATTAGGTTTTGGAATGGGTATAGCAGCTGATTATATACAAGCAAATAATCCAGCAAGTCATACCATAGTGGAAAATCATCCACAGGTAATTGAAAAAGCAAAAGCTTGGGCAGNAGGAAAACCAAATGTAACTATTGTAGAGGGTGATTGGTTTAATAAATTATCTGAACTATCTACATACGATGGTATTTTTGCAGACACTTATGGTGATGAGCATTTAGATGATTTTGCAGTTAGCTTAACAACTTTAGCAAAGCCAAATGCTTTAACTACATGGTGGAACAATGTCGACTCTGCTTCTTCTTTTGTAGAATTAGAAAATATAGAGTATGAAGAAATTAGTGTGAACCCACCTACAAACTCATACTTTAATCATACAAAATATTATTTACCTAAAAAACAATTTTAATGGCAACTACAGATGTTACTGCGAGTCTTCAAGGAATAGTTTCTAAAATTGGTTTTGGTACCACNTGGAGTGCTATGCGTAATGCTACATCAGGAGACCAAGCTACAACATACACGAGTGCTACTAATGTAGGAGGAGCAATATCGGCTGAATTTGAATCTGGCCGTTTTGGTAGTTTCGGTGGTATAGCAAGAACTTATTTGTTTTTTGATATAGAAGATGCAGGTGTAACAACAACCATAACAGGGCTATCTTTAAAAATNCCAGGTGTTTCAAATAACTCAAGTAGTGTTATACCTATTGAAGGTACAGCTTGGGGTGGTAGTGGTGGCACTACTACATTAACAAACGCCATGTTCAACGATTTAAATTTTAATAGAGCTTACGCCACTTCTACNTCTAACTGGAGTACATCAGGTTATAATACTTTTGGTTTAAATAATAACGCTATAAGTGATGCAAATAGTGANGGCTATTTAAATGTGGTTCTTTTAAATGCAAGTAATGATTATCCAAACATATCTCCTTTTGCATTAAGTGTTAGTGCAGGTGTTCGTTTTAAAAACAACAGTCAACCTATAGAATTAGTAGTGACACATACAGACGCAGGTTATGGAAACGAAGTTAATGGTGTCGCAGCTGCAAACATAAATAGAGTGCTTGATGTGCCTATAGCGAATGTAGCTCGAGTAATTGGTGTGCCATAGACAAAATTTTTTTACGTATATTTGCGTATGTATAATAATTAAATATAATATAATGGCAAAAAATTTAACTGAAGAAGAATTAAAAAAAGTACAGGAATTAAATCAAAAGTTTTTACAAACTAAAATTGAAATAGCTGATGCGTTTGTAGCGTTAGTAAAGAAAGTCCCAAATTTAGATGGTATACAAACACAATTTGGTGAGCTTGAAAAAGAATTAATTTCAGTTTATGGTGAAAACGCAGTCATAGATTTAAGAACTGGAGAAGTAAAAGAACCAGAAAAAGAAACATCAGATGGCAAAGATAAGTAACACAGCGGCATATCCCTCAATATCTAATTTAGATTCAGCAGATTATTTAGTATTGACAGATGCAGAAAATGAATTAAAAACAAAAACTGCAACTATTGAACAAATACAAACTCTGTTTGGGATTGATACGCTTGTTGCTAAAGTGACTGTAAATACTGGGTCTTTATTAACTTTAGGAAACACTCCAATTACATTGATAGCTGCTCCTGGAGCAAATAAGGTTATAGATTTGATAAGTGTTTCTCAGTATTTAGATGCAGGTACGACACAATTTAATTTTGGTAATAATTTAGAAGTAAAGATTGGAGCTACAACTTTTGGAACATTGTTTGCACAATCCGCTAATTTTGCTACAGACTTAGTTAGTAANATAGGAGTAGGCGGTTCGACATACGTTATAGCACAAAATACTGCTGTTACTTTAGAGACAGCTGCAAACCCATCACAAGGAAATGGTACAATGTATTTTAACATATTTTACCGTGTCTTAAATGTGGGTACATCATTTTAATTAAATGGACATACGAAAGATTTCAATAGGTGCAGACTATAAGTCTGGAGCAATGCACTACATAGTAGGGCAAGATGTATTAGGAGCCAACTATCAAATTCATTTAATTCAACACGACCACGAAAAAGATTCCTATAAAATTTGGATTATTAAAAATGAAGAAATTTTACTTTGGAAAGAGTTTAAAAATACGCTCCCTATTTCTTTAGAATATAATATTAACTTTTAATGCAATCACCTTTTTGTTTTATTGTAAAACCCTACAACGATAGGCGTTATGATAATATAAAATATTATGGTGATAATAAATTTTTTATTAGCACTTCAGAAGAAGACCATACTGTATCTACTCGCTTTGCTACTGTAGTAAATACTCCTATAAATTATAAAGGCAATATTAAAAAAGGTGATACACTGGTTGTTCACCATAATGTTTTTAAATATTATAACGATATTTATGGCAGACAAAAAAGTGGTAGAAGCTGGATTATTGATGATTTATTTTTAGTTGATGACTATCAGTTTTACATGTATAAACAAGATGGACAGTGGTATAGTCATGATAAATATTGTTTTATAAAACCAATACCTATAGAAAAAAAATACATAGATGTGGCTGAAAGTGAAGAACCATTATGGGGTATAGTAAAATATGGTAATAAACAATTAGAGCGTTTAAACATTCTGCCTGGTGATAAAGTTTCATTTCAACCTAACAGTGAATATGAGTTTAAAATAGATGAAGAAAAATTGTATAGAATGTATACTAATAATATAACTTTAAAAGATGGACACGAAAGCAATTAAATTAGAAATCATACACGCAGGAGAAAAAGCTGTTAAAGAACTAATTGATGTAGCGAAAGAAAAAATAATAAAACCAGACCCTGATGATGAGCTTGCAGCTGATAGACTTAAAAATGCGGCAGCCACAAAAAAACTCGCCATCTTTGATGCTTTCGAAATACTTAAAAGAATAGACGAAGAGAGAGATAAATTAGACGGAAAAGAAATTAAAACTAATAATTTACCAAAAGGCTTTGCAGAACGTAAATCAAAATAATATCGCAAATGTATGTAAAGGCTTAGTTCCTTCTAACATATTATCTCGTAAAAATAAAGCGAGAACATGGAGATATGGTTACGATGAAAAATATGATATAGTTATTATATCTAAAGACGGAACTATTGGTGAGATTTTACATGTGTCTGGATTACGAATTGCTTTACCAGCTATTCCTAAGAAAGTGTTTAAACGGTCTGACAAAAAAACTGAACAGTATTGGGAAGTAACAGAAATACCTCCTGTTTTAAAAAGAATATCATCTATATTTCAGTGGCACGAAGCTCCTTCTACATTTAAAAATCAATGGGTTGATTACATTGAAGAAGAATTTAATAGAAGAGAAGAAGGTTTTTGGTTTATGAATCATGGTAAGCCTACATATATAACTGGCACACACTATATGTATTTACAGTGGACTAAAATAGATGTTGGTCATCCAGATTATAGAGAAGCTAATAGAATATTTTATTTATTCTGGGAAGCATGTAAGGCTGACAAGAGAAGTTTTGGAATGTGTTACTTGAAAATAAGACGTTCTGGTTTTTCGTTTATGAGCTCTTGTGAAGGCGTTAATACAGGTACAATAACAAAGAATGCACGTATAGGAATATTATCTAAAACAGGAGCAGACGCAAAGAAAATGTTTACAGATAAAATAGTTCCTATATCTAACAACTATCCTTTCTTTTTTAAACCTATACAAGATGGTATGGATAAACCAAAAACAGAATTAGCATATCGAGTACCTGCTTCAAAGATTACAAAAAAGAATATGTTTAATGTTGAAGAAGAAGTGTTAGAAGGTTTGGATACAACTATAGACTGGAAGAATACATCTGACAATAGTTATGATGGTGAAAAATTACAGCTGTTAATACATGATGAAAGTGGTAAGTGGGAAAAACCTGAAAACATTTTAAATAACTGGAGAGTTACAAAGACCTGTTTACGATTAGGTAGTAAAATAATAGGCAAATGTATGATGGGTTCTACTTCAAACGCCTTAGATAAGGGAGGTAGAAACTTTAAAAGTTTATACAACGATTCGGATTGCAACAAAAGAAATGCAAATGGACAAACCAAAAGTGGTTTATATTCTTTGTTTGTTCCTATGGAATGGAACATGGAAGGTTTTATAGATAGGTATGGTATGCCTGTATTAGATAATCCAAAACAAGAAGTGGTGGGAATAGATGATGAATACATATATCAAGGTGCTGTTAATTATTGGGAAAACGAAGTTGTGTCTTTGAAAAACGACCCTGATGCACTTAATGAATATTACAGACAATTTCCTCGTTCAGAATCACATGCTTTTAGAGATGAAAGTAAACAGTCAATATTTAATTTAACAAAAATATATCAACAGATTGATTATAATGATAGTATAATAAAAGAACATTTTATTACACAAGGTTCTTTCAGTTGGGAAAACGGAATAAAGGATAGTAAGGTTGTATGGACTCCAAACAAAAGAGGAAGATTTTTTGTAACTTACATACCTAAACGCTCTCTTCAAAATAATATTATAAGAAAGAATAATAGATTCTTTCCAGGTAATGAACATTTGGGTTCATTTGGTTGCGACTCTTATGATATATCAGGGGTTGTAGTTGGTAAAGGTTCTAATGGTTCTTTACATGGTTTAACCAAGTTTAGTATGGAAGAAATTCCAAGTAATCATTTCTTTTTGGAATATATTGCCAGACCACAAACAGCTGAAATATTTTTTGAGGAAGTATTGATGGCATGTGTGTTTTATGGCATGCCAATATTATGTGAAAATAATAAACCTCGTTTGTTATATCATTTTAAAAATAGAGGATATCGAGGGTTTTGTTTAAACAGACCTGACAAAACATTTAATAAGCTTTCCAAAAGTGAAAGAGAATTAGGTGGTATACCAAATACGTCAGAGGATGTAAAACAATCACACGCATCTGCTATTGAGTCTTATATAGAAAAATATATAGGAGTTGATATGGATGGCGTGCATAGGATAGAGGGTGATATGGGTGACATGTATTTTCAAAGAACTCTTGAGGATTGGGCTAAGTTTGATATAAGCAATAGAACTAAGTTTGATGCTTCTATAAGCTCTGGATTAGCCATTATGGCAAACCAAAAACACTTATACACACCGACTAAAGAAAAGACAAAAATTAGCATTAACTTTGCAAGATATAATAACAGCGAAAAAGTTAGTCGAATTATTAATAAATGAAACAAGTAGAAATTAACTTAAAAGCAGCTGCATTTCCAGATGAATTTGCCTCCGATGCACAAAAAGATACAGCGGAGTACGGCCTGCAAGTTGGACAGGCTATTCAATATGAATGGTTTAGAAAAGATAACGGCTCGTGTAGGTATTTAAATCAATGGGGTGAGTTCAATAGGTTGCGTCTATACGCACGTGGTGAGCAGTCTGTACAAAAGTATAAAAATGAAATTGCTATTGATGGCGATTTATCCTACCTTAATTTAGATTGGACACCAGTTCCAATAATTCCAAAGTTTGTAGACATTGTAGTAAATGGTTTAAATGATAGACTGTTTAAAGTAAATGCTTTTGCAGAAGATGCAATGTCAGCAGAAAAAAGAGATGAGTTTCAAAAGAAAATAGAAGGAGAGATGATTGCTCGTCCTTTATTTCAACAAATAGAAGAAGACTTTGAGCTTAACGTATTTCAAACTGCAGAAGATGAATTACCAGAAAACGATGAAGAGCTGGAATTATTTATGCAAATGAAATACAAACCAGCTGTAGAGATTGCAGCTGAAGAAGCTATAGATACTGTATTAAATCAAAATCATTATCAAGATATTAGAAAAAGAGTTGATTATGACATCATGACTATTGGTGTTGGTATGACTAAACATCAGTTTTTACCAGGTCAAGGTATTGAAATTAATTATGTAGACCCAGCGAATGTAGTATATAGTTATACTGAAGACCCTTATTTCAAAGATTGTTTTTATTGGGGTGAATTAAAAACTATACCAATGGCTGAGCTTGTAAAAATAAATCCTGACATAACTAATGAGGAGATGGAAGAGATAGCAAAGTATAGTCAGTCATGGTATAATTATTATAATAATGCACAATACTATGAAAACTCTTTGTTCTACAGAGATACATGTACATTACTATATTTTAATTATAAAACTACTCACACATTTGTATATAAGAAAAAAGAAATGCCAGATGGTACTTTCAAAGTTGTACAAAAAGATGAGAGCTTCAATCCGCCAGAAGAAATGATGGCTGAAGGAAAGTTTGAAAGAGTTGAAAAAAAGATAGAAGTATGGTATGATGGTATTATGGTTATGGGAACAAACATTCTTTTGAAATGGGAGCTTGCAGAAAATATGGTTAGACCTAAAGCTGCAAGTCAAAACGCTTTACCTAATTATGTAGCTTGTGCTCCAAGATTATATAAAGGAATGTATGAATCTTTAGTTAGAAGAATGATTCCTTTTGCTGATTTGATTCAGGTAACACATTTAAAGTTACAGCAAGTAATATCAAGAATGGTCCCAGACGGTGTTTTTATAGACGCTGATGGACTTAATGAAGTTGACTTAGGCACAGGTAATGCTTATAATCCTGAAGATGCTCTACGGCTTTATTTCCAAACTGGTAGTGTAGTGGGTAGAAGTTTTACTCAAGATGGTGAGTTTAATAATGCTAAGGTTCCAATCACACAACTAACATCAAATAGTGGTGGGGCTAAAATGCAAATGTTAATAGCTAATTACAATCATTATCTTGATATGATTAGAACTGTAACTGGTTTAAACGAAGCTCGTGATGGTTCTACACCAAATCCTGACGCATTGGTAGGTGTACAAAAATTAGCAGCACTTAACTCTAACACTGCTACAAGACATATATTAAATGCAAGTCTGTACATTACAAGAAGATTAGCTGAAGGTATAGTTTTAAGAACAGCTGATGTATTAGAATACTCTGAGTTTAAAGACCAGTTTGCAATGCAAATAGGTAAATATAATCTAAACTTACTTGAAGATATTAGAAACCTATATCTATACAGCTTTGGTATATTCTTAGAATTAGCACCAGATGAAGAAGAAAGAGCAATGCTTGAAGCTAATATACAAATGGCTTTATCTAAAAACGACATTAATTTAGAGGATGCGTTAGATATAAGAGAGATACATAATTTAAAAATGGCTAACCAACTTCTTAAAACAAAAAGAAAAAAGAAAGCACAAATGGAACAGCAGCAAGCTCAGATGCAACAAGCTGCTCAAGCAGAGATGCAGCAACAAGCAGCTATGATGTCGGCACAACAAGAGCAGCAAAGAATTGCAGCTGAGACTCAATCCAAAATGCAAATAAAACAAGCGGAGATAGCTATGGAAATAGAGAAGATGAAGAATGAAGCTATGTTAAAATCTCAATTAATGGAAACTGAGTTTGCTTATAACATGCAGTTGAAAGGTATTGAGCAGGCTCAAATTGATGAAAGAGAAAAGGCAAGAGAAAAAGGTAAGTCAGATAGAATTAGTCAAGCTAATACGCAACAATCTAAACTTATTGAACAAAGAAAAAGAAATTTACCAGCAGTAAAGTTTGAATCTAATGAGGATACTTTAGATGGTTTTGATTTAGCAGAGTTTGGACCTAAATAATCTTTTATGGGCAGTCTTCCTCCTATGTTTAGTGATTTCAATATCAAGAAATATAAGTTAATTAAATATCCTTCCGATATAAGTTTACAAACTCTTAACGAAATTAAATCTTTGCAAACTAAACGCATGGATGTGGCTTACTCAGATAAGTATGATGACATCAACAAGTCGTTTAAACGACTTTTCAACAATCGCACCAGGGAGTATCCTGAAGAATTAGTAAATGATTTAATTGAAAATTCTTCTAAGGTTATTTTAAAAATAAAAAATTATCACGATAGACCAAGGCCTGATAAACTCGCAAAAAAATTTGGTATAAGTTTATTATATCACAAAATGAAAAGTGCACAGACACCAGCTTTTCCTTCGGGACATTCAGCTCAAGGTAGAATGATAGCATTAATTTTAGGAGATATGTTTCCTGAAATGAAAAAAGAATTTATGGATGTCTCAAACCACATATCTAAAAGCAGAATAGTTGCACGAGTGCACTACAAATCTGACAAAGAGGTAGGTGAAAAGTTAGGTGAAGACATGTATAACTATTTGAAAAACGCCTAAAAATGGTAAATAATTATTGTTTAATTTTGTTAAAAATTTAATCTAATGGAAATAAAAGTAAAAGCAGTGGATGGCAACACTCAAAAATCAAAAGCCGAAATTGAAGAGCAGTTGTTACAAAAGCATGAAGCTCAACAACAAGAAAATCAAGCTGAGGAAAAACCTGAAAAGGTTGAACCTCAAGCAGAAGTAAAGGAAAAACCAGCTGAGGAAACTCCAGCTGTAGAAGACAAAACTCCCTCGTCAGAGTTAAATGACGAACATGTTCTTAATTTTATTAAAGAGAGATACAACAAAGACATTAATTCAGTTGAGGAATTATTTGAAACTAAAGAATCAAATGTTGAATTACCTGATGATGTTAAATTGTATTTTGATTATAAGAAAGAAACAGGCCGTGGAATCGAAGACTTTTATAAATTACAAAAGAACTACGATGACATGGATGAGGATTCAGTTTTAGCTGATTATCTTGGTGTTCAAGAGGAAGGTCTTGATGCTATAGATATTCAAGATATAATGGACGACAGATTTGGATACGACAGTGAAGAAGATGACGAAAAGGATATCAAGAAGAAAAAGTTAGCTAAAAAGAGAGAGCTTGCAAAAGCAAGAAAGTTTTTTAAAGAACAGAAAGATAAGTATAAAGTCCCTCTTGAGTCAAGTGGGGGTGGATTATCTGATGAACAAGAAAACAATCTTAATGCTTACAAGACAATGATAGAGGAATCTAATTCTCAGAAGGAGGCCGTTCAGCTTATGAGAAGAAATTTTGAGGAACGTACAAACAAAGTGTTTGGCGATGAGTTCAAAGGTTTTGAGTTCAGCGTTAGTGACGATAAATCAATTCTCTATAAACCTGGGACTGCTGAGGAATTAAAGAACAAGCAAATGGATTTTAATAATTTCGTTTCAAAATATAATGATGAAAACGGACTTATGAAAGATGCAGAAGGATACCATAGAGCTATGTCAATAGCTATGAATCCTGAAAAGTTTGCGAAGTTTTTTTATGAGCAGGGTGTTGCTGCAACAGTAGATGATGTAGCAAGAAAATCTAAGAATATCAATATGGATGTTCGTAGAGCCCCGCAACTTAGCACGAAAAATAGTTTGAAAATAAAAGCTGTAGGTGATACTTCGAGTGGTAGAGGACTCAAAATTAGAAGTATTAAAAAAGTTTAACAAATTAAAATTATAAAGTTATGGCAGTAAATATTAGCCCTGGCTTCGATTTACAACCTTCTGCTCAACAGGTTCCTGTTGAAACGAATTATATCAAAGATTTTGATTTCTTGAATCAGTATCTACCAGATACTTACGAGAAAGAATTTGAAAGATATGGTAATAGAAGCATAAGTTCATTCCTACGTATGGTAGGAGCAGAAATGCCTTCTAACTCTGACCTTATTAAATGGGCAGAGCAAGGAAGATTGCATATTAAATACAAAGCATGTACTTCAGCAGCAGCTGCAGGTACAGACTCTGGAGCAGTTTGGACAATTCCAAATAACTTAACTAACTTCAATCCTGCGTTAGCTAACCCTAACACAGCGAGAGATGCTAAAAACGTTATTAGAGTAGGTCAAACTGTAATGATTTCAGACAACACTCCAGGTTCATCACTAACAAACAAAGCGATTGTTACAGCTGGACCAACTAACGCAAACCCAAATACATTTACAGTAGCTTATTATGAAGCAGCTGGACAATCAGTAGCAGCGGGTGTAGCATGTGATGTCTTTATTTACGGTTCTGAATTTGCAAAAGGAACTGAAGGAATGGTAGGTTCATTAGAATCTGACGATTTCTTTTTTGACAATAAGCCAATTATCTTAAAAGATAAATACTCTGTATCAGGTTCTGATATGGCACAAATTGGCTGGGTTGAAGTAAGTGGAGAAGACGGAGTAAGTGGATACTTATGGTATCTAAAGTCTGAGCACGATACAAGACTAAGATTTGAAGACTACATGGAAACAGCTTTAGTAGAAGCAGTACCAGCTGAAGCAGCTTCAGGTGCTGGTGACTATTTACAAGGTACAGGTGCAGCTGCGTCTGTTGCTGGATTAAGTGGTTCTAAAGGTGTATTCTTTGAAGTAGGTGCAAGAGGTAACGTTTATGGTGGTGGTAACCCAACATCATTAGCTGACTTCGACAGCATTATTCAAAGATTAGATAAGCAAGGTGCAATCGAAGAAAATGTAATCTTCGTAAACAGAAACTTCTCATTTGATATTGACGATATGTTATCAACACAAAACTCTTACGGAGGTGGTGGTACATCTTATGGTCTATTTGACAATGATGAAGAAATGGCACTTAACCTTGGTTTCTCTGGATTTAGAAGAGGTTATGACTTTTATAAGTCTGACTGGAAATACCTAAATGACCCAACTATGAGAGGTGGATTAGTAGCAGGTGGTATCAATGGACTATTAGTTCCAGCTGGTTCTACTTCAGTTTATGACCAAATACTTGGTAAAAACGCTAAGAGACCATTCTTACATGTAAGATATAGAGCTTCTGAAGCAGAAGATAGAAGATATAAAACTTGGATTACTGGCTCAGCTGGTGGAGCAAGAACATCTTCTTTAGATGCGATGGAAGTTAACTTCTTATCTGAAAGAGCAGTTTGTGTTTTAGGTGCAAACAACTTCTTCTTATTCCAAAACTAATAAGAAGTAAACACTAATATTAGGGGAGGTATACTCCTCCCCTGATATTTTTTATTAATCAAATTAAATTTAAATAAAATGAAAAAAGTAAATAAAGATAAATACGCAGATAAAGCCTATAGATTACTACTTAGGCAAATACCGCTAACTTACATGTTAGCTTCAAGACACACCAACAGGTCCCCACTATTATGGTTCGATGAAGAAAAAGGAGTCAATAGACCTCTTAGATATGCACGAAATCAAAAGTCTCCATTCGAGGATGAGCAAGATGGAAATGCAGTATTAGAACCTGTAATGTTTGAGGATGGTATGTTGTCAGTTCCAAGAACTAATCAAGCACTTCAAAAATTTTTATATTATCATCCATCTAATGGAAGAGTGTTTGAAGAAATAAACAACGAAAAAGATGCAGCTGAAGAATTAGCTTTTGTCGAAATGGGATTAGAAGCCCAAATTATGGCAAAGAATTTAAAAGGTGATGAGCTTGTTACAGTATGTAGAGTTTTAATGGGAGGTGCAGCCGATAGGCTTACAACNTCTGAATTAAAAAGAGATGTATTGTTATANGCTAAAAATAATCCACAAGATTTTATAGAAACAGTTAATGACCCTATGTTAAATCTATATGGAGATGTTGTTCAGTTTTTTAATAACACGTGGTTGATTTTGAAAAACAATGGTAAAGATGTATTTTTTAATCTTCCAAAAAACAAAAACAAATTATTATCAGTACCGTTTGGTGAAGACCATTACTACATAGTAGCATCTTATTTTCAAGGTGATGACGGAGTTGAAACATATAAGTTACTAAAAAAGAAGCTTAAAAAAGATTAATAAGGAATCGTATCTTTGTGGTATTGTTTAACCCTTAAATTTTTTGACTATGTTAAAATATCTTAAAATCAGTCTGAGTGATGCTTCGCATTTAATTCCTATTCAAAGTATATTAGGGATTGAAGTTGGTGCCAATACAAAAGTAAAGATTCTTTACAATGTAAAAGGACACGGTGCAACTGGNGCTTCTGAAGTTTTAGGTATAGAGCTTACTGCTACAACAGCAAGTGATGCAGCTAAAACTAAAGAGCAATTAAATAGTNTCGTTGATGCTATTGAGCAAGCACTTCAAACTGCGTGGACTAAACCTTACTTTGTATTAGTGCCTAAATATCCTATTACGGCTATTGCACAAATCGAAGATGAGTGGTCTGCATAGTAATCACTAACAGAAGTTATGAAAGGGGCTTAAACAATTAAGCCTCTTTTTTTTTTACTTATATTTGTAAAAAGAATCTCGCATGATAAATTCAGTAAGAAATACAGTATTGGCTATTGCTAATAAAAATAATTATGGGTACATATCCCCACAAGATTTTAATTTGTACTGTTTACAAGCTCAAATGGATTTGTTTGAGGATTATTTTTATCAATATAATAATTGGATAAATAGAGAAAATGCAAGAACATCAGGTACAGGATACGCAGATGTAATCAAAAACTTAGAAGAGGTAATAGATACGTTTTCAGCTACAGCTTATTTAGCACAACCAGTTGCAAACCAAAATAATCAATATAATTTACCTGCAGACTATTATTTGATAAATAAAATATTTTATTATCCCACTTTAAAGGTAAGCGGGACATCAACTGCTTTATCTGCTGGGACTCAATTAGTTGATTCAACTCAAACATTTACAACATCAGTTTCTGTAGGAGATGTATTAACAAATACTACAGACAATACTTCAGCATATATTACTGAAGTTAGGTCTGACACTATTTTGATTTTAAGTGAAAGCATAATGGCGGTAGGGGAAACATATAGTATATATGACCAGTACAATATTACAGAGGTTGAAAGAGTAAATCAAAATAAATTATTTTATTTAACGAGCTCTAATCTTACTTATCCTACTACGCAATATCCTGCTTATGTTTTGGGTGGTGCAAGTTCTAATGTTACACCTGGTGTGTTAGGTAATACTATTTCCGTATATCCTACTACTATAACTCAAGGTGGAGCGATACAAGCACAATACATTAGATATCCATTAGCACCTAACTGGACTTTTTTAACTACGTCTGGTCAAGACCCTATATTTAATCCAGGTGCAGCTGACTATCAAAACTTTGAACTACCAGCTTCTGATGAGCCTAATTTAGTTGCAAAGATTTGTCAATACATAGGTATTGAAATTAGAGAAGAACAAGTATATAAATTTGGAGTAGCAGAAGAATTAACAGATACACAAGAAACAAGCTAAGATGACATATATAAATCAATATCAATATTATACAAACAACGGTAACGCTCCTGAAGATGCAAACTGGGGCTCATATCAATACGTGTCTTTACAAGACATTGTAAATAATTTTATGTTGATGTATCAAGGTAATCATGAGTTAGTAAATAATATAAACAGGTTTCAAATATTATTTCATGCAAAGCGTGGTATTCAAGAATTGAATTACGATGCTATGAAAGAAATAAAAGTTTTACAATTAGATGTAGGTAATAATTCAAGATTTATTCTACCAGCTGACTATGTTAATTGGGTAAGAATATCACAATTTAGAAACGGAGTTTTATATCCNATGAGTGAAAACATACAAACTAATTGGAGTTCTGCCTATTTACAGGACAATAATGATAGAATATTATTTGACCAAGACGGTAACGCTTTGAGCCCACAAGATTCACAAGTGGATTTAAGTAGAGGAAGGGTAGGTATATATCTTAACAGCAGCAGCATGTTTCATAATTGTGAAGGAACATGTGTTGATGGTTGTTGGTATTTTGATTATTCTGTAGGTGCAAGATTTGGTTTAAACACAGAGACAGCAAATGTAAATCCTACATTTACTATTGATAAAAAAGCAGGAGTAATTAATTTTAGTTCTTTAGGAGGAAGTGCTTCTGTGGTATTAGAATATGTTTCAGATGGAATGGAGGGTGGTGACGATTCTAAAATTAGTGTAAATAAATTATTTGAAGAATATATATACGCATATATTAAATATTCTATTTTGAATAGCAGATTAGGAGTGCAAGAATATATAGTAAGAAGAGCACAAAAAGATAAATCTTCTTTACTACGTAATGCAAAAATAAGATTAAGTAATATACATCCTGGTCGACTCTTAATGAACTTAAGAGGTCAGGATAAATGGATAAAGTAGTATGCCAATAGTAACCACAAATTTTATCAGAGGACGTATGAACAAGTCTGTGGATGAAAGACTTCTTCCACCAGGCGAATACGTAGACGCTATGAATCTACGATTGGGTTCTACTGAAACAACAGAGGTTGGAGCAGTAGAAAATAGTAGGGGTAATTCGCAGTTAACAACTTTAGCTTTTGGTGGTCAAAATTTATCTTCATCAGCTACCTGTATCGGAGCATATCAAGACAGTGCTAATGAAACATTATATTGGTTTGTACATGACCCTGCTTTTCCTTGTGGTGGTAAAGTAAACAAACTTGATTTAATTTTATCATACAATACCAATGCAAATACTTTAAGATACCATGTAGTATCTTTTACTGTTTTAAATTTTAATCCTTTACATTTAATGACAGCTGTCGAAAAGATAGAAAATTTACTTTTCTTTTCTGACAATTTAAATCCACCAAGAAAAATTAACATTACACAGAGTTATGATTTTCCTGTAGCATGTATTGACCAAATAGTAGATGAGGATTTAAATGTTATTGTAAAACCACCAGGATACGAGTTTGAACCTGGGGTTACACCTACAGCTGATATACCATTACCAGCTCCAACGTTTGTTGGTTTACAATTACCTGGTTCTGAAAATTATATAGAGGATAGGTTTTTATCTTTTGCTTACAGGTATAGATATGAAAACAACGAATACAGTGCAACATCATTATTTTCTAATCCTGCTTTTGCTACAAATCCTTTTAAGTTTAGTGTAAAAAATTACAATAACGAAGGAATGCAAAACAGATTTAATGCTGTTGATATTTCTTTTAACACAGGAAGTGAAAGAGTTTTAGAAGTAGATTTATTATTTAAAGACTCAAGTAATAATAATATATATGTAATAGAAAGGTTTAATAAATTAGAACAAGGCTGGGCAGATAATTCTGTACACACTTTTCAGTTTAACAACAGTAAAATATATTCTGTTTTAGGAAGTGATGAGTTGTTAAGGCTGTATGATAATGTACCTAAAAAAGCTCAAGCATTAACTATTATGGGTAACCGTTTAATTTACGGTAACTATGTGGATGGATACAATATTACAAATGAAAATGACCAGAAGATTGCAATAGATTATAGCACTGAGCTGGTATCAAAAAATGTAGGTTTCGAACAGTTGCCTGAACCTACAATAGCAAATGGTGACAACTATACAATCGACCCTAACAATACAGTGACTGCAACCAATGCTAAAGCTCAAATAGATTTAACAGACGTGGCTACTAAGTTAAAGAAAAACTCTGTACTTAGTATTAGTATATTATTAGAGTCTGCTCAAATAGGAGGAACAACAGGCGAGCCTTGTTTTCAAGACAATATAAATTTTGGTCAAGGCACAATTAATTTTGATATAAGTATAACCTTACAACAAGACTATGCAACTGTTTATGACTTTTCTCAAAGTTCGGATTTCAGAAATGCAATAGGTACGCAGCAGGGAGTTAACTTTCAACCGATGGCATCAGCAAGTCAAGGTGGTTCTCTAACTGATAAGTTCAATAACGATTTAGCTTTACCTTCTATTACTTGTACGTTTACAAAAGTAATAAGTAGTATTGATAGCTCAACAGCTCAGCAAGGCTTTAGAATTACAGCTTCACCAGGTAGTAATATTATTGGTTTACAAACATTAGCAATGAAATTTGAAAGTGCAGGCTCTGCTGGACCACCTGTCGTTAACCAAACAGATTTGTATGAATATTTTAGGGTGGTTTCTGCTGATGTAGTTTTTAGCACAGCTTCATTTACAGGTTCATTACATAGTAATAGAGACTTTGCAACTGGTATTGTTTATTTAGATGAATACGGAAGAGCATCGACAGTGTTGACCTCAAACTTTAATACCATAAGTATACCTACAGCAAACAGTATAACTCTTAACAGTATAAAAGCAACGGTAGAAAACTATGCACCATCATGGGCACAGAGGTATAAGTTTGTAGTTAAACCAAGTAAAGGTAATTACGAAACAATATTTTCTAATTTTTATTATTCTGTACAAACATCACAAGTAACTTATTTTAAGTTAGAAGGTGATAATCAAAATAAAGTAAAAACAGGAGATACTTTAATCGTAAAGACAGACGTTGGTGGTCCTATATCAGAAGTTGTTAAAGCAAAAGTTTTAAATGTAGAAGGACAAGCAAGAGACTTTTTAAATGACGACCAAGGTATGGGTNNTGGCACATTTCAATTACCTGGGTTATACATGGAAATAAAACCTTCAGGTTTTAATGTTAATATACCAGATGATGCAGTGGTTGACAATGGTGAAAAGAAAACAACAGGTACTGGTAATGATGGTACATGTAAACATGGTGTGGTTTATCCTTTATTTACAACTGATGCTGGAGTAACAACCAATTATGATATACCAGCTGGTTCAGCTATTGATATCAACATTAGAGTAAGTAGACCAGGAAGAGGAAGTAACTGTGAAGAATATAATTGGAAATGGAATCAAACTTTATTTTCATCAGCTGATTATCCAGACTTTAGAAGATGGTGGATTGGAGACCAAGTAAATGCTTCGAATGCTTCACCTGGTGAAGTGGCAGCACAAGGAAGTATAGATGTTGTTTTTAAAACAGCTGTAGGTAGTTTCTCAGCAGGCGTGCCTGGTGTTACTTGTACAGATAACAGTGGTGCAACTATGGGTAATAATACTATCTTTTTTCAATTTGTTCAAGACACTCCTAACGACCCAACATCACCACTTGGTTTAGTTGTGAAAACTAAAAAGCAAGGATGTTCAGGTTTCCAACCATTTTCCAGAAGAAGAAATGTTTCAGTTAGATGTGAGATTGTTGTTACAAGAGCTAACACTATGATAGTGTTTGAAACAGAACCTGTAGATGCAAGTGCAGGTATATTCTTTGACGCATCAGATTCTTATCCTGTTATAAGAGACACAACAACTGGTAATTATTTTCATCAAGCTCCAAACGCTGATGGAGACCAAAACCAGACTGCTACTCAACCAGCGATTGTAACACTACCATTTATAGATTGTTTTACTTTTGGTAATGGTGTAGAAAGTTTTAAGATTAAAGATGATTTAGCGGGCAGAGCCTTAAAGATGGGGCAAAGAAGTTTAGCGGTATCAGAGCAAGACTTTAAAGAAGCACATCGTTTCGCTGATTTGACATACAGTGGTGTGTTTAGCAACAATGCAGGAGTAAATAATCTTAATGAATTTAATTTAGGATTAGCAAACTTTAAAGAATTAGAAACAAGTTTTGGTCCAATACAAAAACTTTATGCGAGAGAAACTGATATACTTACATTACAAGAAGATAAAATAAGTTATGTATTGGCTTCTAAAAATTTAATTAGCGATGCCACAGGTGGCGGTGCTATTGTTTCTTCACCAACAATTTTAGGAACTCAAATTGCAAGAACAGAAGAATATGGAATTAGTTTTAATCCAGAAAGTTTTGCAGTATATGGAGATAGTTATTATTTCACTGACACAAAAAGAGTAGGAGTAATTAGATTAGTTGGTAATTCTCAGAACGACCAACTTGAAGTTATATCAGATAAAGGAATGCGTTCGTGGTTTAGAGATAATTTTCAATTAGCTTTAGGTACACAAAAATTAGGTGGCTATGACCCTTACATGGATGAATATGTTTTATCTACTAATGATAAATTAGTTCCTATACCACCAGTCATATATGAATGTGGTTCAGAGTTTCAAGCTTCATCATCCTCACCTCAAACTTATACTATTGAGTTTGGAACTATAATAGGTGATATAGTTGTAGACTTTACAGTAACTGGTTCAGCTACTTTCCAAATAACTTGGAGTGGTAATACAGTTAGTTCAGGTGTACAAACTAACACCACGAGTAGTATTACAATAAGTAAAACTACCAACACACCAACCACAGCTGTGGTTACTGTAACTCCAAGCGGTGGTAGTGCAAGCTGGACAGTGCAACCAAAATGTGTACCACCTATAAATATAACCGTGTTTAAATGTGTTATAAATTCTAATATAGATAGTGGTGAGTTGATTCATGTAGAGTATGGTTGGAGCGATAGTCAAACTATAAGCCCAATAGATACAGACCAAATAACTATGGGTTCTAATCCACAAGTGTTTAGTTATTTCCAAAGTCAAACGGGTGTACGTTCTGTGGGCGTTTATCCATATAACGGAGCCAGTTTAAACATGAGGATTAATAAGATGGCGACTGATACTTATGATTATAAATTTCCAAATGATAATTTTAAATTTTTATCAACGAACACTTTATATGCAAATACAATTTCAGATGTAAGTACACTGTTAGGTTTAGCTTCTACAATACCAAATGGCTTTGTTACAAATCCAACTGGTACAAATATTAGAGAAGCTACGGTAACACCTGCAACAAACCCAGCATTTACATTACCTACAAATCAACAGTACTTATATTTAATTTATGACTTTAGGTTTACAGCTGCTCAAAACTTATGTTACTCTGACACATCAGCTTCTGAAGCATGTTGTGATTGTACAATACCTTGTAATTCATTTCAAGCAAGTACCGTACAAGGAACACAGACTGTGGCTTGTAATCAACCATTAAGTCAAACTTTTTATTATGCAGGTTCAGGAGGATTAGCGTTGTATGATTTAGTGTATTCAGATGCAGCTTGTGCTGGTAATGCACCAGGACAAGGTATAAACAATCTACCAGCTGGTTATTATAAGATAACAGGAAATGAGTATATTAGGGTAAATAATTTAGGAATGGTAATAGAAAAAGCAAGTTGTTAATATGGCAGTAAACTACGGTACATTTTATTTTGATGGTTTGAATTTTTCAAGTGCAATATCTGTGTATTCAAACGCAGCACTAACCACATTAGCAGCAGACGGTTACTATGCACAAAACGGTATTGTAAGACAACAGCTCAATGGTGTATTGCTTAATGCTCAACCATGTACATCTTGTGGTGTAGATTGTGGTTCTGGTATTAGTGCAAGTTTCTCTGGTAATGGTTACTTTAGTGCTGATATTAATGTAGCAAACAGTGTAGGAGCTGTCGTTGTTTACTTTTATATGGGTGCTGTTATACCAGATGGTGTTCAAGGAACTTTTAATAACACTGTTTATAACAAGCTTACATGTCGTGATAATCATAATGGTGTTACTCTGATTGATTGTGATAGAAATACAAACCTTGATTATTCAGGGGTAAACAATCAACCAGCAACAGGTACTAATTTTACTTTGGTTGGGAATGACAAAGGACCCTCAGCTTGTGGTACTTACAATAACATCACTGAATATAATTTAGTTGGGACAAGCTATGTAGCTACTGGTGGAACCAGAAGTTTTACAATAGTTAATAATATGGTTGGTTGTGCAACAGATACCTCATCACCAAGCTCTCCTGTATTTACATTAGTAATTCCTAAGACAGATGTTAGTTTAACAAATGTAAACGTAGAAATATTTGCTCCTTTTACTGGAACATTTTTTACTTGGGAAATATTATGTCCTGTCGCTTTACCAAGCTTTACAGGTTCAGCTTTACAAGACAATACTAATTGTACTTCACCTACTACAACTTATTACTTTGCAAGAAATGCACAAGGTACAAGCTCACCATTTACAAAAGATACTAACACCACACCTAACATTGGTAACTTTGTTTATACTGATGATAGTGGGACAACTGCTTTGAATAATACTTCAGCCTTGAGATATGTAATAATAAACAGTACAACAGCTCTTGGTATAAGAAACGGAGTAGTAGTTAGTTCAGCTGCGTGTGCTAATACTGGAGGATTTACAGCATTCCAATCATCATCAAGTACATCTGTAGGTGCAGTTTGTGACGGAGGGACAACACCACCAGTAACTCAAACATTCTACCATAATGGTACAGGAGTTGGACCTGGAGGAGTTTATCCTACCAATGGTGATACAGTTTACAGTGACTCAGCTGGTACAAGCACTTTATCATCAGGCACATACTTCCTATATTCTTCTGGTGGTAATTCAAACTATATGACAATAGGAGTGGGTGGTTCATGTACGGCAGTAAATTGTACACCACCGAGCACTGTATTCTTTATGAGTGTAGATGCTAATTCTTGTAATGCCTTCTGTAATTCTAATTATCAAATTAATATTCAAAGGGGTACTACAAATAATGATGCTTATGCAGATGTTGAAGTAGGAGATACAATAGTAGGTTCATCATTGACACCTGGCTGGTATGCTTACGCAGCTTCAAATACAAACACAAGCACGGGAACGTTTAAACTAATGCAAGTAGATAGTAATAATCAAATAACAACAATAGCAGTTTGCCAGCAAGGTGCATGTGCTATACCATAATTATGAGTTTACAAAATTATACATTAACATATAAACCAGAGAATGACGGATGGCCTTCGTTTTATTCATTCATACCTGAATATATAATAGGTATGAATGCCTACTTATATACTTTTAAAAACGGCAATCTATATAGGCACAACACAAATAATAATCGTAATGAATATTATAATGTATCAGGTACGTTAGCTCCATCCACTTTGACAAGTGTATTTAATCCAGAGCCAACCTTATCTATAAAATTATTTAAAACTTTATCTTTTGAGAGTAATGCTGCTTGGGATTGTACCAATCTATTAACTGATTTGAGTCAAGGTGATGTTGATGAAATACATTTTGAACAGAAAGAAGGAGAATGGTATGCTTATGTAAGACACCTTGAAGGTGTAACTGATTTCACTTTGCGTTATGCAAATGGTTTAGGTACAGTAAGTATCGCTCCAACTGGACCAGCAACAGCAAGAGTTGTAACTTTAGGTCAACCTATTGGTAACATAGTAAGCATAGGAGCTGTAATATATACGTTAGTTCAAGGACAAACACCAGCTGTAGCAGGAACAATAATAGGTATAGATAGAAATGCAAACACTATTACAGTAAATGAAACAATACCTACAGGACCTCCAGCTCCAGTGGGACCAGTCAATGGAGATTTTATTTTATTTACAAACAATACGGTTGCTGAATCATACGGAATGAGAGGTTATTTTATGGAATTTACTTTATCTAACAACGACACTACACCTGTAGAGCTATTCTCAGTGGGTAGTAGTGTGATGAAAAGTTTTCCATAGAAATTTATTATCTTTGTCTGAAATAGTATACAACATGCAAGAATCTTTGGTAACTAAGGAATATAAACCAGAAGATATATTACATGCTGTCCACTATAACAAAGGTATTTTATGGGATAAGATAACTGCATTTCGTAAACAAATATCTGTTTTAGAAGGAGCAGCTACTCATGAGGTAGGAAAACCACAGGAAGAATTAATGCAGAAACATTATCCGTTGAAGCATCACATGAAAGGTGGTTTATATACCAGAGAAATATTTATGCCGAAGGGACATTTGATTGTTTCGTTTATACATAAACAACATCATCCGTCTTTTTTACTTCAGGGTAAAGTTTCTTTTTTGAATGATGAAGGTAAAGTAATTACTATTGAGGCACCACGTACGGTGTTTACACAGGTGGGAACACAAAGAATATTTTACGTTCATGAAGACACAAAGTGGGTGTGTGTATATAAGACAGATGCAAAAACAGTAGAGGAAGCAGAAAAAGAAATATATGCGGTAAGCTATAAAGAGCTACCGAAAAAAGTAATTAATAAATTTTTAAAAATATGTCAGGAGTAATAGCAGCAATAGGACTTGGTTTATCTGCAGTTAGTTCAGGAGTTAGTTTTGCTCAAGCTGCTAAGGCAAGGCGTGAACAAAGAAAAGCTCAAAACGAACAAAAAAAATTAATGCAGAAAGCTAAGCAGCGTGCTGAGAAAAACTTTTATGATACATTAAACGTGCCAATAGATGCGTTTGAGAATCAGTTTAAACAGAACCAGCANGTAGCAGCACAAGCNTTAACAGCTCTACAAGAAGGAGATGCAAGAAACTTAGCAGCTGGTGTAGGTGGTTTACAAGCTGCCGCATCACAAGCGAATGAAGTTGTTCGTACAGGTATGCAAGACGCCTTATATGAAAATCAAAAGATGAAGGTTCAAGCTAAGGATAAAATCAACCAACAACTTATTGATATGGAAGTAGGTGCAGCTGCAGACCAAGCACAGATAGCAAGAGACTATGGAAGAGATGAAGCTGCTGGTATACAAGGTGGTATCACAGCTGCAGCACAAGCTGCTCAATCAGCATCACAGTTAGTTCCTTTATTTAGTGCAAGTAAAGCTGACAGAGCTGCGTCATCATTAGATGAAGCATTTGGTACAGGAGATGAATTAGGTAAGACTGTAGCTGAAGGTGGAACTGGAATGATATCTAAACAAAGATTAGATAAATTAGCTGGATATAATTTTACTCCGAAAGAAATTAGAAGATTAACTCGAGGTGGTAAGCTTGATGTAGACGCATTCAAAACTTATGTTACTGGAACAGACGATAGGTTTAAAAACCTACAACAGGGTATTGGTGCTGTTACTGATTTAGCTTCACTACAAAAATTACTTTACGGATATTAAAATTAGGCTATGGCTGAGAACGTAACAAACAAGAATAAACCACAGGCTTCTAATAAATATTCTCTTTACGCTGGTAGAGAGGAAGCTGTAAATTGGGGACAAGTTGCTGTAAACCTTACTAAAGGTTTAGAAACAATTAGAGACCAACGAGCTGCAGCTAAACAAAAAATTATAGATGACACTAACTCAGCAATGACTGAGCTTAGTGAAATCGCTGACGTTCAGTCAGGCTCAATGAACACTCTGCTTATAGATGGTTCAGACTTTTCAAAAAATACTTTACAAGCAAACATGGATTTAGTTAGACGTGGTCTCTTAGACCCGAAGGACTACATGTTAATTATGCAACAGCAAAAAGATGGTTATAAATCTTTGAGTAACTATGCAAAAAATTATGATGCCAAATATCAAGAAGGCATGGCAAGGATACAGGATGGTACTGCTTCAAACTTAGAGGAGTTTTTTAGAGGCACAGGTTTTAGTTTTGGTAATGTAAAGAATAAAAAACTATGGACGGACCCTGCATCAGGTGAATTGTTTTTAGTTGAGATGCAGCCCGACCCAAATAATCCAGGTAAATTTATATTACCTGACAGAGGCTCAATGCCAGATGCTTATTCTTCACCATCATCTATGGTAAACATGATAGGGTTTCAAGAAGATTCAGCAGACTTAAATGAAGATGTAAAAAATATAGTTACTAATAATTTAGCTGAGGTAGTTACTGCTACCATAACTTCTTACAATGTTTTATCAGGTGGTAAAGATGTAAAGAGTATTGAAGATTTTAGACAACTATTTGAAGATGTAGAGGGTGCAGGTTTTGAAAACGCAGATGGTAGTAAAATGACGTTCGATGACTGGATGACTCAACAGGCGAAAGGTGTAGTTGGGAACGCTAATAAAGCTGCAGAATATTTAATGAATGCTGGTATGGGTTATTCATTTACAATGGATGAAGCGGAAGCTGCGGCTGACCCTTTGAAAATATTAGCTAAGAGTGATGGTGGTCCACCACAAATTACTTTGACTGACGAGCAAATTAAAGCAGCAGAAAACTTAGCTAAGAATCAAATTAATTCTCAGTTAGATTCAGTTGTTAAAATAAATGCTGGTCTTGGTGGTCAACAAGAAAGAGCGGAAACTACTGGTGAAATAAATCAAAAAAATGTTGATGATAATGTTAACGGATATCTTAATGACTTGAATCGTGTATTAACTGACACAGATTTAGTATCTGCTGAATCACAATTAAAAAAATTAATACAACAAAGAAACGAACAAAACATTGATAAAGGTAATCCTGTAATTAATAATGTAGATATTACAGACGATATCATATTAATAGAGTTTGATGGTAGAGAGCCTATACAAATACAAAGAAGAAAATATAATGATGATGGTACAATAGCTGGAGAAACCACCTTACAAGAAGATATCGCTTCCCTATATGATGTGTTAAGTCCTTTCGGTGATAAAGAAGGATATGACTTGTCAACTACTGAAGTCACTAAGAGGATAGAGGATAACGTATCATTAGGTGACAGAGGTGAAAATAGAAATGTAGGATTCGAAGAAGCAAAAGAAGATGCTTCAACTGATAATACTTCAGCAAAAGTTTATGACATAGACGGTACAGATGAAACCATTGCTGATTACTTAAAGAACAAAGGTGGTATGGATGATACTACAACAGGTAATAGAAATGCGGAAATACAAAGAGTATTAAACCAAACCATAAATAGATTCTTATCTGCTTCTGACAAGCAAGCATTTGCAGACGCAGGTTTCACAGGTTTAAAAATTGACGTGTCTGGTACTGGTACTAATAATAAAATTACCCTGATATATAACAAACCTGATGGAGATGGTAATATGCAAGAAGTAAGAGAAGTTATTGGTACAGGAAGAGATGGAACAACCATGGAACAGTTGGCAGACTCCATTGCTGATGGTATGAATAAAGTTAACGAGGATGCTAATAAGAACAGAAAGCAAGGAGGGCAAACATTTAGGCCCACCCTTATGAAATACTTAAAAGACAACCCTGGTAAAACCGCAAAAGATTATAAACAAGAATTTGGCTTATAGTGAATTATGAATGAGATTCAAATAAAAATATTAGAAGATATATTTACATTGGTTCCCGAGGGAACCTTTAGTGATATAGAGGAGCTACAAGAATTTATTGAAGACAAAGGTGTAGAAGATATATATACATTAATGCCAGAGGGTGTCTTTGGAGATGAAGAAGAGTTTGAGGAGTTTATAACACCCTTAAAAAAAAAAGACTTTTCTGGAGATGGAACAGCTCAGCCCGTGGATTCGGATATACAAACTCCTGCAGAAGAGATTCCTTCAGGTCAAGGTCGTGGTTCTGGGGCTTCACCCGACAGAACGCCTAACCGATTAACACCACAAATAGGTTCAATACAAACCCAACAAAAATTACCAGATAAACCAGTGGGCACTAAGTTTGGTGCCAATTTAGAGGTAGGCGAGAAGAATACCTGGCTTGAAGAAATGCTGGGTAAGAACGCAGTTACAGATTTTTTTGGTGATATGTATAGAGCGGGAGCTCAAGGTCTTGGTCAAGGTGCTACGATTGATGATGCACGAAGATTATTTATATCAGGGAGTGAAACATCTACGGCAGATGTAGACGCATACATTGAGGCTGTAAAGAACATGGATAATTATGGTATGTCTGATGAAATGAAATCATTCAATCAGATATACGAAAACAATGGTGGCGGAGTCTTAGGTTTTATGTTTGGAGTTGCTGCCAACCCTACAGTCATTGGTCAGTTATTTGTATCCTCGGTTGCATCAATGGTTAATGCTGATGTAATTGCTGGTGCCGCAACTGGTGGAGTTACTGGTGCAGCAGTAGGAGGCGGTGTAGGAGCAGCTGCAGGTGCTATAGGAACACCGATAGGTTCTGCTATAGCGGGTTCAGTAGGTGCAGTAGGTGGTGGTATAAACGGTGCTATCTTAGGAGCAAGTGCCACACTTGAAACAGGTTTAGCTTTTACTGAATTTATGAAAGAGGAAGTAGAAGCAGCTGGTTTTAAATTTGATAGAGATGGTGTAAGAAAAATATTAGAAAACCCCACAGCTATGCAATCTATAAGAAACAAGGCTATGGCAAGAGGTCTTGTTATAGGTACTGTAGATGCGTTTACACGAGGTGCAGCCAGTAAGATAGGGGGTAGTAGTATCAAGGCTGCAAAAGCGGCAGACAAAGCTATTACAAAAGGAATGAAGGCAAGGGCTGCATTAAAAGCCGCAGGTATTGAAGCTCTTGGAGGTTCAACTGGTGAAGCTGCCGCAAGAGCAGTTACAGGTCAAGAACAAGATACAGCTGAAATTTTATTTGAAGGTGTGACAGGACAAGCTTCTTCAGTATTATCAGTACCAGCTGCAGTAAGTGGTCAGAGTTTGACTGACATAGGAAACAATATGGTGGGTAAAGGTAAAAACTTTTTTAAACCACCAAGCTATGGATACCTAACAAAAAAGGGTACTAAAATGTTGATGAGTAAACAAGACGTTGAAGCTGCTATAGATACCATGACAGACCAAGAAATAATAGACTCACAGTTTGTTATTGAAAATGATACAGCTCTCGAACAAAAATATGAGAACAGAAGACAGGAGGCTAACCTTAATCAACAGACTCCTGATAATTTAAAAGGAGAAAGAAGAAAAAGATATATAGAATTACTTCAGGAAAAATCTAACATGGAAAATCCAGATAGTCCTGAAAATAAGGAAAGAATTAAAGCTATAGATGAAGAGCTTGACAACATAGTTAAAGAAGCAGAAACAGATGTAGGAGAGACGATAAAGCTTCCAGATGGTATAGAAAAATACTTTTCTGTAACTCAATTAGAAGCTATACAAGCTTTAAAAGAAGAGGGTGTAGATAAACCAAGTGATGAACAGGTTAAAAACAAACAAAAAGAATTGCTTAAATTAGCAATAGATGCAGCTAAAAAAGCCGCATCTGAAGTAGATAGGTTCAAGAATGTAAAAGATTTAGATGATGAAGAAGCTAAAGAACAAGCTAAAGACCAGCTAATATCTGAAGGAATTGTTGAACCAACAGAGCAACAAATAAACGAAAGAGCTAATGCCATTCAAGAGTCAAGCACAACGCAGGTGGATGTACAAGAATCTACCCCAGATAGCCCAGAAGTGGGAGAAGGAGACGCCCCAGGGGTCGTTACCCCAGAGAGTCAGACCCAAGAGCAGGTTGCTGACCAGCCTATTGAGACGCAAACGCAAGAGGAAATAAGTGTAAACATTGCACCGTTTTATGAGACCAGTATAGAATCTACAAATGAAGCAGCTGGTCTAAGAAAATCTCCACAATACGAACAGTATAAACAAGGTATTCAAGATACAGCTAACGAGCTTGGTATTGAAATAGAAATTGATGAAGGGGTTGGTGGTTATGTAAACGATGCAGGTACAAAGATTAGAGAGATTAGTAATGTAGTTAGATTAAAAAAAGCTACACTACAACAAGCTGCTGAGTTTGCTTCTATGTTAGCAGCATTATCACCTGAAGTACAAGAGTCAAGTATTGCAGCTGAGTATGTAGCAGACGATTCACCAGGCGTTACAGGACAGGAATATACATTAGAAGTATCAGATGCAGAAGGCACCTTTCAAGCATTGAAAGAAGTAGGTATTGATGAATATACTTTGAATGAATCAAATAATTTATTAACTTTGTTCAAGTTTAACAATGATGGTGAAGCAAGTATCATCAATAAACTTAACAAACTAAAAGAAAATTTAGATGGCAGAAACATCCAATATACCGCAAAAACAAGGGAGTCAATCAAAAGTGAATATATCACAGTTGAGGAAAGAAAGTCCTTTCTTACAACTCTTCGAAGGAATCTCATCAACCAAGGCAAAGAGGGGACAAACCTTTATAAGAAGGTCATCTCAGCGATAAACAGAGACGCAGAGAATCAAGGCATATCCCCTAACGAATATATAGGTGCACAAGAAGCACCGCAAGTCACGGCAGACCAAAGTCGTGTAGAAAAAATAGCACAAGACATAAAGAAAAAAATACTTAGTCGTAGACCAAAGTCTATGAATCCTGCTTACATAGTAAAGCAAGTAACTGAATATTTAACACAAACCAAACTACGTTCTCAACTTAATGATGTTCAGTTTGATGCGTTAGTTAGAAAGGTTACGGAAGATTTAGGAGTCAAGGTTAAGAAAGGACCAAGTGTAAAAAAAGTAATAGGTGATAGTCAAGGTGGGCCAAAGGTTGCAGACAAAAAGGTTGTAGTAAATGAAAGAGTAGCACTTAAAGACCAAATAAGAAAAGAAGCTAAAGCTGCAAGAGAATCAGCGGCTGCTTATAAAAAGTCTATGAAAAATATAGCTGGTCTAATAAGTAGTTTTGGAAAAAACCTTGGTAAAATTTCACAAGCTAAAGTAAAAGCAGTTACAAAAAGATTTGCAAATGTAAATCTTAATAATAAAAAATCTGTAGATAACTTCTTGACATTTGTGGATAATGTATTTACGAAAGCAGATTATGTTCAGCGTTTAAACACTGCCAGAAAACAATCACGAAAAGCTAAGAAGCAGGTGGGTGGTGCAAAAACTGGTGTGTTACCAGCTGATTTAAAAGCTGCGTTAAAGACAGTGTTCAGTATAAACCCTGCTTTAATTCCCGAACCTTTATTAGATTCTTTTATAGAACTTACTGCTGAGTATGGTTCAGGTAAAAAAGTTCCATCATTTAAAAAAGCTCAAGAAACTTTACCAAAAGCTTTAGAAATAATTAATGGTGTACAAGAAAATATAAACGAAGATATTGATTCTATAAAAGCTGAACCTACACCTGATGATTTTGATGCAGATGCAACTATTAAAAATATAACTGAAAAACAAAAGACAGTTACTGAAGCTGACTTAAATAATATACCAGATAAAAGAGCTAAAGAAGACGCACGTCAAATACTAAACATGACTCCAGAACAAATGAAACAACTGGATGATTCTGATTTAAAAGTATTAGAGCAGATAATAGAAAACATTAAGAATGGTTTTGCGGGCAAACCAGTAACTGATATAGCAACAAAATTAAATGCAATAAAGAGTTATGACAACATAAACCCTATCATTCAAGCCTTCACACAAAATAAATATGTAGATGCAATAAGTAATCTATATAGTAAAATAAAAGCTGCAAGAACAAAAAGAGGATTCTTAACAGAAAGAATAAGAAATCTTTCAACTTTCTTTATTGATGATGTGTTTGGAAATAGAAATAGTAAAACGCTTTATAACAATACCTTTGGAAAGATAGCAAGGTCTTTGGAAACGGTTAAGTCTAAAATAAAAAGATTAGAAACAAAAGTAAATGCAGCTGAAAAATTACTAAACACTGATGGTAATAGATTAGGTATAACAAGAAATGCTTTAGTCAAAAAGAAATACAAACTTAGAATGTTACAATTACAAAGAGAACATGAATCTAATTTTGTTGACGGCAAACCTAACGCAAAGACTCCTCCTGCCATAGACTTTGTAAATAAAACATTAGACGCTATAGAGAATGATGGTATTTTAAACGAACAAGATGCAACAATACTTAATGAATTAAAAACAGAGTTTGAAGTAGATGGACAAATAAGTTTAGAAAAGATTGAAAACTCTTTAACTGCAAAAGAAAAGAAAGCCCTGGCGTTATATGATGATGTAAATAATTCTTTAGCGTCTGAAGCTGAATATGTAGCAGCCAACTTACATGGTCAACCTGTTGAGTTATATAATAATTATAGTCACCGTTATGTCATAGACACTAAGACAAAGAACGAACAGACTGTACAAAAATTAGTAGATAAAGTAAATAACAATATAACAAGTACTAAATCAAATACAATAGTAACCAGAACAAATGGAGCAAAGGCTATTAGTTTTGACCCAAGCTTCTCAGCAATGCGTGGAGCTCAAGAAACAATCATGGATTATGAGATGACCCAGACATTAAGAGAAGTAGACCAAACTCTTAATAGAGTAAAAGAAGACGCAAAAAGTGGAAGTAAAGACGCAAAGCAAGCAGTCAATGCTATTATAAAAGCAAAGACTGAGATAGTAGATATCATATTAAAAGGAACATATACTGATACCCCAAGTGGAAACTTAAGTGCAATGAATTTAATGCGTCTTGGTTATCAAGCTACCCTTGGTTCTATATACAGAATGGGAGCTGAGATTGTAGCTAACTTTGGTATCATGTTAAAGAATCCTGCTATGGCTGCACGAGCTTATAAAAACTTTGCCACGTGGGTTGCTAACCCTAAAAATGTTACAGCTGGTTTTGATGCCATGACTAATCTTAGGTCATCACAAACAAGTAAACTATATAATGCTGACGTCATGGAATCTAAGCATACACAAATGTCAGACTACGGTGGTTTAGATGCTAAGGCTGGCTCAGCTACAAGTCGTTTAAACAATGTCTTTGGTGAGATTTTAAAATACTCAGGATTAAAACTAACAGGTAGAATAGTAAATGCAATAGCATCAAACATAATAACTTTTCCTGATAAAGCTATGTCTCGTCCCTTATGGTTTGGTAAATGGGCAGATTCTTTTGAAGCCCAGGTAAAAGAAATTACAGGCGAAGATGTGAAGATTACTAAAAAAGATTTTCAAGAAATAGCAGATGGAACATCAAAGTATTTATCTCCTGAGTTTAAAGAAGCTCGAGATAATGCAACAGCTATGGCTGATGGTGAAGTAGTTACCATGGCTACCTCAAATAATGCAGCTGATGCTATTATTAAGAACATGAGAAGAACAGATGATAAAGCTCCGATGGCGATTTACAGAATGGCTAATTCATTTATGGCAAGGTTTAGTTTGTTTGAGTTTGCAACAGCTCGTAATGCAATCTTTGCTTTATTTAATAAAGGTGACTTATCAAAAGCTGAAGCAGCTGGGCTACTTGCAGGTGTTACATTTAGAATGTCTGCGTATATGACAACGTATGGTATGTTGACAAGTATGTTAGATGAAGAGTTGTTTGATGCTGAAGATGATAAAGACGACAATATAGAAGATGTAATGGCAAGACAAATAGTTGGAGCAATGTTATCGCTTCTTGCAAGACAGTCATTAGGAAACATTCCTATGTTACCAATAAATTTCTACTTAGAAGAGTCAGTAAATAGAAATCTATTAGAAGATTTAAGAAACGGTGAAGAGTATGATAAGTATAAACATTCTATTGTATTCAGTCAGATAGGTGTTGAAGATTTAAAAAAGAAAAGTTTAGAAGAAATATTTTTTGATTCTTTTGCAGGACCTTACGGACCAATTATAAATACTTTATCACGTTTACTTAAAGTAGGAGTCACATCTCAAACAGCAAAAAAATTAGAGACAAGACAAAAAGCTGAACAAGAAATAGAAGATAGATTAATATTAGAAGTCCTGGGTAATTTAGGATTAGTGCCTTTTTATAAAGATGTTAGAAGAGTTGTCCTTAAAGATATGTTCCCGCCAGAAGAAAAACTTACTCCTGAACAAAAGAAACGTTTGAAAAAAATAAAAGAACAGCAGGATAAAAGAAGACCACAAAGAGATACAAGTGGGGACAGAAGAACTACAAGAAATAGAAGACCTAAAAGAGTTAGAGTAAATAGAAGATGAAATACTTTGATGAACATACTTGTATGATGAACAGTTATAAATTACTAACTGGAAAAGCTTCTTATGAAGATTTGTTAGAAGATGATAGCACTCCACCAGCATTTATATTTAATCCTACTAAGCCTGTGGTATCTATGGAAGATGATGTGTATGATGTATTAATGGAATACTTTGTAGAATTGGAAGACTATGAAAAGTGTGCTGAATTAAAAGAGCACAAGATTCTTAATTCTTACTATAGTTTATCCTCTCCGCTTGTAACTTATAAAAAAGGAATGCCTGCATTCCGTTCACATGGGAATCGGTTGGGAAAAAATACTTCCAACCCTTCGAGCGACCTTTAGTAATGTAGTAGGCAAAAGCCACTGCAATTTTTCCTGTATTTTTTTTAAAGTTTATAACAGCTGAATGGTCTGACGTAGGTATTACTTCATCTACAGTAAACGATTCGTTGTTGTGATTGCATTCTCTTGAGGTATTAGAATACCTGGAAGCAATAGTCTCCGCAAAGCTTTTCAGCTCCTGAGCAATTCCTTTATTCATATTTCATCGGTTAGTGATTGTATTAAATCGGCCATGACTTTGCAGATTTGTTGGGCAGTTTGCTTGGCCTTCTCATTGTCTCGGTCCATCAAGTCTTCGTAAAGTTTGTTAACGAGGTCATGACTTTCGTTAGTCACATGGTTTATGTGAGCAATAGATGAATGGTCATTCTTCGAAACAGGTGGTGTCATTTATTGTACAGTTGCTTCCCTATTGAACTGTCTATTCCTGAAGAGTGTCTAATTGTTTTTGTAATAGTTTCGACTCCAAATTAAGCAAAAATATTCTATCCTGCAAATCTTTTATCTGTTCAGAACGCTTAGTATACCTCTTTACATGGTACTTATCACCCCAGTTTTTCAACAATTCTACTTTTTTATCAGCTAAAGATTTGTTGTATTTAATCATGTAGGGTAATTCATTATAAGCATGTATAACAGTAGCATGGTTTTTGTTAAAAACTTTTGCTATCTGTTGATAGGTCATGTTTAAACAGTCTCTAAGAATACTGTAACAAACAGCCCTGGCAAGTATATATTCTTCTCTGCGAGAGTTATGGTGTATATCTATTTGAAAAATTTTACTTGCTTCTACTAACAAGTTTTGGATAGCTAAATCTTTTGTCGACATCTAAATTTAATTTAAGATTTATAAAGTCTAAGTACTCATCCATTTCAATAAACTGTAAGTCGCTTAAGACTATGAAGTTTTCTTCTGACTTTGTGATTTCAATTATAAATGGTATTGGTTTGCCATAATGATATACCAATCCTGCTCTTACATGAGAGCATAATCTATCTACTTCTAATTCTGGTAGATACTCTTCAATGTATAAGGCTATAGTTAATGATAAAGTAGATGGAGCATTTTCTAATGCAATAATAAAATCTTCATCTAATTCAAAGTCCTTTTCGTACGATAACTTTACATCCATGTTCTTCAAGTTCTTCAATTCTATATTCTTGTAGCTTTGAAACTTTCCCATTTGTTTTTTTGACTTCAATAAATTCGACATCAGAGTTTGGAGGTATAGCTATTAGGTCAGGGATTCCATTTTTATTTGTCATCTTTAACTTAATAACGTAGTACCCTTTAGCTTCCATCTCTTTAATTACTTTAGCTTGTATCTTCTGCTCCGTCATCACCTAAAGTTACTAAATCTTTCTTGAAATGATTGAGCGTGTAATCTTTCTTTTTAACAACAGCTTTATAGATTTGTTTTTCAATACCAGTTTTGGAAAAGACCCAATAGATTTTATTATACAACCTATCTTTAGTTGTCATTCTATCTCTTGATTGCCAATAACTTGTGGCACTGAAATCAATATTATAATATACTAAAGCTTCTGCTTTACGTAAACTAATTCCTTCACGACCGCTCACTATTTGTAAAGCAATAGAACGTGGTGTCGTGTTAAACACATCAAGAGTTTCGCAAAGTAAATTACCATATTCTTCTTTCAATGCGTTTAATTCTTCTTTAAATTTGTAGAAGATTGCAATCTTTTTTCCAGCAAATTTGTTTCTTATATAACTGGCTTTGTTAGTACAAAGCACCATAGAGTTTCCGCTTTCAAACTTTATAGTTCCTGAACTCATTTGGTGAGTCTTTATCATGAGCTTGACTGGGGTGTCAGCAAGTATAACTTCTTCTTCACCCTTTAAAACTCTATCCTTTGATAGTTTCTTCATCATGTCTGTAACATCAGGACAAATGTCTACGTATAAAATCTCTTCGTCTGTCTGAACTTTGAAGCCAGCTTCTTTTTGAGAGTATGATATCATATACTTCTTCATAGTCTTTAGTATATTATCTGTGCCTTTAGAGTAATCATTGATAGGAAATCCATTTATAATTTTCTTTGTAACAGTGACATAGTTGTTTGCAAACTGATAAAAGTTTTTACAATAGGCAAAAGGATTAGATGGAATGCCAGATACTTGATGATACATTTGACTATATGATTCTGGTGTTGGTGTTCCTGATAACAGAATAACTCTTGGGTGATGAATATCAATCAGTCTTTTAATTTGTTTACTTCTTTTGTTTTGTTTTGGATAGGCACCAATGGTATGAGCTTCATCAATAATTATAAAATCATATATCATTTCATGTGATACTTTGTGCAGTGATTCGTAATTAATTACATCGAGTTTAAACGGTGCGTCTAACAAACTCATATCATGAAGTATACTTGATATCGCTTTCTTCTTGGTAACAAACAAAACGTTGGTTGCGTTTAAACGTTGGCATATACTTAAGCTTGTTAATGTTTTACCTGTCCTTACTTCCATTGCCAGATAGACAAACCCGTACCGTGTTACAAGCTCAGCACCCTGTGTTACAATTTGTTTTTGATATGGTCTAAGTTTTATCATCAGAATGGAAAGTCTTGTTGTTCATCGAGCTCAGACTTATGTCTGAATCTAATCCACCTGGCGTGCATATCTCTACCTTCTTCAGGTGCACAACCATAGTGATATAAAGAGAATGCAACCAGCCATTTAGAAAATCTAACCCTGGATACACTCATCTTAGACTTCGGTGCAAAGTCTGGATTGTCTTCTACAAAGTCTGTATACAATTCATTCTTAGGAATCTTACCTCCAACCTTAAGCTTATCATGTATTGGATTGTCACCAATAACACCACACCACTCAATAAACTCATGGCAAGTTTCAGCTGAAAGCTTTCTAATTTTAAGGTTCACAAACTCACTCTTCATCAATCCTTTCTCTAAGTATAATTGTAAACATTGAATCATATAGTTATCAAACTGACACCACTCCTCATCATTCCAATCCCCAAACATAAGTTTACCAAACTCTTCAAGCGGTGTGTAATCTTTATTATAATGGTGAGCTAACTCCAGCTCCCACTTACGTCTTTCAAATGATGTACCTTTACCTTTAATAGCATAATTAGTTGTAATAGTTATCTTTGGTGACTTAGCAAATGGTATCTTGATTGCGTCTTTGTTTTTCTTTTCTAATGTTAAACCCTCTGTTACTACTGAAAACAATCTTTCAAAATCAAAATGTTTTTTAACATCATCAAAGCAAAGTACCTGGGTATCAGCACTTACCAGTTGGTATGCAAACGAACGCTCAAAGTTAAATGACTTACCGTCAATTACTACAACTTTTTTCATGTGGCTAAGTCCGTTAACCCATAGTCCCTTACCGCTACCACCTTCAGGATTATCTGAAATCATTTCATCATTCAATATTACAGCAGGACAATATGCCAGGTTCTTCCAACCATGAAGCATGTAGCCAATCGTAGAACGCATACTGTTTACACGCTGTCCGTTATTACCACAAATGTTTTGAATAAACTTTTGATAGTCACAATCAATGCTTTCACATAAAGCAAAGTCTCTATCAATGACGTGGTCTTTCCAAACATAACCACCAAGGTCTAAATAATCTATCTGTTTGATGTTGTTATATGTAATCTCAACAGCTCCGTTTCTATAATATAAATAAGACGTTTCTTTTTTATCTTCAATAAAGTATACATCAATAGATGAAAGCAATGTCAAGAACTCTTCACGAAAGTATCTGGTATGTTCAGCAAAGTAATTGTATACTGAGATATCATCTATCTCTAAAAGATAATTAAGTATGTAATCTTTTATTTCTTTTTCTGATGTATGGTCAATCAAGTTGTTAGTTACTTTTACAAAGACGTAGTTCTTAGAACCTTCAGGACAAAACTTATAGAATCCATTCTCTTCTAAAAAGTTTTTGAAAGATATGTGTACAATTTTGATGACACCCTTTTCATTCTTGGTCCAGAACTGATGGTTGCTTTGCTCTTCTTCTAATCTATTGATAACATTCTCAACTAAGTTAGGGTCGAGCTCTGTTAACTGTGTTCTTAATTCTTTTTTAGATACACCTCTTTTTAGTTTGTGCTTAATCATGTTGACCTTCTCATCATCTTCATAATACTTTGTTCCAAAGTTTTGAATCTGTGCATAAGCTGAATCAACAGTTCTTTTTATTTCAGAGCGTTTAAACGTAGTGGTTTCGAATCCACCAAGTACATACTCAGCCAGAGTTTTTGTTACACCATAATCATTAAAGGCTGCAGCTAAAACATAAGCGTTATTGTTTCTTTGTCCCTCGCTCATGGGGTATTTCTTTTGCCACCACTTCACCAGTATCTCTACTATTTTATTTTCGTCAGTGATTGGTATAGTCTGCAGGTCAACATTCTTGATGACCTCAGTATATTCTTTTTCTTCTTGTTTATCCCACACACTTGCGTTCTCATTGATATGTATAAGCGGGTCGTAGCTTTCATAACAAACACGTGATACATTCTTACAAGTTTTATCGAACTGTGGTGAGTTAAAATGTTTTTCTAAACTATTAAAGTAACTTACATGATTGTCAGGCAGGGGTGGTATCTTTACTATCGCTTTCAATCCTTTACCAGACGGTGATATAAATACTGAATAAACGTATTTGTTTTTTGAAAGTCTTTCTTTTTCTTGCAACAAATCTCTTTGTGATTCGTAACCGTCAAAGTCTAAACAAATCAAACCACTATGTTGGCTGAGTGATTTATCATTACGCTTTGTAAACTTACCGCTAAAACAAATAGCAGGCAGCTTTTGTTTTAATGTGTTTACTTTTTCCTTATCCTTTTCTTCTCTAATTCTTTTAACTAAATCTTTAGAAGCTCCTTCTTTTATTCTATTTAAAATAACTAAAGCACCCCTATAAAAAGGTTGAGATGTAACTTTTATGTCTTTAAATATTGTTATTTCCATTGAATTATATTCTATTTTTTATGACGAGAATGACAAAGTAAAGTAATAAAATAGATATAGATAAATATAAAATCAAAATTATTCTGTCAATCGTTTTGTTTAATTTGAGTTTGTCATAAGCAACATAAAGAAGGGGGGAAAACCAAACTCACAAAGCCCCCCTAAATTATGCCGTGCCTTTCGGCTTCCAAAATTTTTAGAATCCCAAGTCGTCACTGTCGTTCTGAGGTTCAGGCTTCCAAGTGTTCACTTCAACAGAGTGAGTCTTACCGTATTCGTCAGTCTCTTTTTTCTTGTTGACTTTGAGTTTAGTGTACCACTTACCTTCGTACTCGAACCTATGTTCTTGTGGAATCTTTGATAAGCAAACAGTAATCTCTACAAGATTGCCGTCAAACTTTTCAACACCACTTCCACAATATAACTTTTCGTTCTTAACTTCTGTACTCATATTATTTAATTTTAATATTACGCTCCAAAATATTAACAGCATTTAGAATGGTTGCTTCCCTTTCCTCTTTGCTCATGTAGATAGTTGGAACTTCTATCCACAATTTTTTATCATCAGTTTTATACCTCCGTTTAAACGACCTATAGAACTTCTGTATATATGTAATCATTGATGTCGCAAGGCGAATCACTACTAAAAAATTTCTCATAAACTTTAATTGCTTTTTTAACATTGTCTTCCCCTTTGTCTATAAACTCTTGACTCGTAGGGAAAACTTTTAATAATCCATCGTTCTTACCTATAGCTACAAAGACAAACGGTTTACCAAACAACTGTTGGTATATATAGGCTTGTGAATTGTAGCAATAAGCAGAACATGAATGTCTAAACTTAAATATATCAGAGCTGGTTTTCAAATCTACGACAGCTCCATTAGGATAATCCATTATAAAAGTCTGACCGTCATGCTCAATCTCCAGCTCAAATGGTTCATGAACCAATACATCACACTTACCTTTGAACATGTGACCATGTATTTCTTTTATGTTAGGTACTTCATACTCAGTCTTATCACCGTACACTAAATCAAACACAGTCCAGTTACTCAACATCTTGTCAACCAAATTATCTAAAGCTTCCTTTTCTTTTGTTAAAAGCACATCGTACTGGTCAAGCTGTTGCTCAATCTTATACTGTTTAAACGCATTGGTAGTTCTTGATGAGGCATTGAATACTGGTATCGTGTCTATCTTTTCTGGCTCCAGAATTTTTGTATGAAAGTATCTTCCTTGTAACAAGGGTAAAGTCTTTTCTGATTTATTAAAGTCAGTAGGCTTATAAAGTAATTGTCTGATATTTGAAGCAGATAAAAACTGCTTACCAAACTTACCATAATACTCTGAATCCTTTTGTAGTTTCTTAAGTATCTTACTTCTTTCCATTAATAGCTTTCTTGAGTTTAGTTTTAATGGCAGGAGTTACCTTATACTTTGTTGACAACTGTGCCACAATGTAATCTAAACCTTTATCTTTATTCTTAGCTACGTACATTAAGACCTTGTCCCACTTGTCTGTAGTTAATTCAAAGGTTTGCTCCTTTTGAACAGGTTTATCTTTCGCCTCGTTTAAACGACCTGTGTCTTCCCCTATCCACAACGATAAACCAAGTCCGTGCATTGCAATAGCTTTAGCAGTAGCTCTTTGTATTGCATTGTTTACATCAAATGAAGTTATCTTTGTTAAAGGTATAGAACGATTAGCGTTATCTAACACTGGCAGATAATCAATGTGTTCAATATCATTAATAACTATTCCAACTTTTACATTAGCAAACTTACCGTCAGTGAAATAAGGCATGCCCATTTCATTTTCATAAACGATTCTATTTGCAGTTGGATACTCTTGCTTAACGTAATGCCAAGCCCAAGCCCAAGACAAGTAATCATACCTGCCTTTCTTTTCAACCTTATCGGCTACTGAGATTGCACTCAGATTTTTATAAACATTTTCCATATTATAATTTATTAAGTTCTGTTTTTAAATTTGTATACTTATTAAGTAACGTTTCCCTGCGGTTCTTTAAGTTCTGAATATGCTTATCGTTCTTACGAGTATTCAATTCAGTCTTAATTCTTGACTCAATTATAGACAGCTTATGCAAGCAGTTGCTCATGCTAACCTGCGTACAACCCTTACGCCAGCCGTCTCTATAAAAGAAATCATACTCTTCATCGGAACACTCTTTAAAATAGTCACCGCCTTTTCCCATGTTGAGTATTTGTATACCGTCATCAAACTGTTGTATCTTCACACCCCTACCAATAACGCTTACACCTTTCGGTAAAACATTCTTAATACTTTTCGGGTCTTCCAAAGCTTGAATCATGATATCTTTGCGTTTAAACATGCTATACTTTTAAATTCTGCAGCTCGATTAACTCAACGATAGCCTTGTAGTCTTCATCTTCTTCAACCATTTTCTTAGCTTTCTTATAGCCATGAATGATAGTAGAGTGAAAAACATCGCAGCCATGCTCTGCCATATACCTTTGTATATAAGAAACTCTAATAGGTCTTTCCATACATAAGTAATAAAGCATTTGTCTGGCGTCAACCAAGTCTCTTCGTTTATCTTTATTAAACATCTCATCTAATTCAAGATGAAATTGTTTAGCCACTGCGTTTGCATACGCTTCAAATATATTACCTTTCATTATTTAAATTCTTTTAATTTTTGATTCTTTCCTTCAATCAAGATATCCTTGATTTTATTTTCTTCTTTCTTTACTTGCACCTTATATAATATAAGATAACCAATTAAGTCTTGAACCGTATCTTCAGTGAGGTCGTTTAAACCCTTCTGCTTTATCCTGCTAAGCTTGTCATCAATACGTGCAAGCAATCCTTCTTTTGGAGATAGCTTACTAAAAATTTGTGGTGGATTATTAGCCGTGTCACCATAGGCTTTGTTCTTTTCAAGTAGCAGAAGGACAACCTCCTTACCAACCTCTTTAATTAAGTCTTCAGTTTTAACCATAAATAATTTTTAATATTTCATATAATAAAAAAGCGAAGAAGCAAACAGCACAAAGACCAATAAGAAATTCCATGAATCTATATTGTCCTTCACGCTGTTTAAACGACCTACCTTGTCTATATCTTTTATCTTCTTCTGTCATATAAACAAGGGTGGTTCTTCATCGTTCTTACCCCAAGGAATAGGAGGAAGCTCAGGCTTAGGCTTAGGCTTCTCTTCTTTATCTTCTTCCTTGTCGATAGGAAACAAACTGTTAAGAAATTTATCAAACACTTTGTCCTGATATTTAAATTCGTTATTTAATTTCGCCATTTAATTTAATTTTAATTGTTGCAAATTTATACAATCTATTTATATTTTCCAAACAATTTGCAAACAAATTAGTACCAGGGTTTATTCTCAATCGCATACTCTCTAACGTCAGTGTGTACAGAATCATCTACATAATCCCAATAGAAATCCGTGATATCCTGACCGTTAAGCCATACTCCTTTTATAGTTAAGTCGTCTTCAGGAGGCTGGTAGTAGTCACCATTATCCCAGTAATAAGAAAAGTCTATATGTAATGTATAGGTTTCTTCTTCTTTGATGTATGTTCCGCTATACTTACTCATCTTTTTCGTCTTCTATAGTTTCCTTCATGTAATCAGCATGTACATAGGCTTCATTATATAATTCGGTTGAGTTTTGCTGAACATAATCAACAAAATCATTGAACCAATCTATTTGTTTTTGAAGACCCCAAGCTTCGTTTAAACGGACTTCGATATCGCATTCATCACGCAACCCTGAGATATGATTTACTATGTACATATCCTTTTCAACGTAGTCTAAAATTTCTTGTATTTGAGAACAATCATCACACGCTATCCAGCCTTTGCCCCACAGCATGTTAGCCACATTAGATAGTTCATTGTATCCAACAAAATGATACGTGCTCATGTATCGTTGGTCTAAGTCTATACTAATATAGTGTTCGCTTTTGTTTTTCATTTTTGCTTTTGCCATATAATAAAGTTTTAAAGGTTATATAAATTATTTAATATCTTATCAGCTTTCTTGCTGATATTATCCAACTTTTTACCTCTCGTATTGCTATTCCAATGCAACAAGGCTTTGTCCTTGTATGTTTGAAAATAATATCCTACGATTTCTTCAGCATTAAAATCTCCTTGGTCATAGATAAAAGCATGTGAATCATAATCAGTTAAGCCTTCTTGTTCCATTTCCTCAAAGGCTTTTTTAATTCTATCTTCGTATGCTTTGATATAATGTTCTCTCATATTATTTATGTCTGCCATAATATAAATTTTAAAGGTTATAAAAATATTCTGTTTCGTCACGGTGTTTAAACGCAATCTCTTGAGCTTCAAGTCGTTGGTCTGGGTGGACGCAAATGAATTTGATTTTCATAAAAGCATTTGATGAATCACCCCACACACAACGGTACTTAATCTTTGCTTGTCTTAGTTTCTTGCAGAAGCTATCGACTTCACTCGTTGCAGTCTCATGCCATTGGTCTGTAAAGTTACAACCACCAACAGCATTGACTGGCTCCAACCATGAACGCCACCCGTCCAGTCTGAAGACTTTTGTTTTTGTAGTATTAATATGCACTGGCTTGTCTTTTTTGATTATCCTCATAGCTACATGAAGACCAGAAACAGTCATCATGAAAGCCATTGGTTAAATTATGATAGTATCTCTTTAGCTTTTCATTCAGCTCGTTTAAACGGTCTATGCTTTTCCATTCAGGAACATTGCAATCACCGTCAACTCTTCCCAGCAAACCACCACCAAGATAGTTTTGATATGCCGTCATCTTTCCATTTGGGTAGCCCCACTTTTTTAAGTCTATCTCAATGCCGCCACCACGTGGGCTTACCTCTTTGCGGATTATAGACTGTTCTATTCTCTTAACTCTCATGCTCTACGTCTCTTTGAATTATCTCTGTGCTTACGCCTTGAACTGATGAGTCTTTAAGTTTATAGCATTTAGTTAGCTGAATAAACTCTACGATTTTGCCCTGACGTTTAGTCGAGCTTAGATGTTCAATAGCTTCTTTTAAAGTATCAAAAGACTTAGTCTTTTTGTTTGGGTTCTGCCATGTGTTGGCATTGGTTAAGGCTTTACCTTTCCCATTATGTATTTCATAATGGTCAATGTCTTCCATGATTGTCCCGTAAATAATGTTCTGTTCCATACGAATTTGATTTAATTATGTGTAGCGTTTAAACGGGTGCCACACTTTACCCTTAGTGGTTAGGTGGGGGACTCGAACCCCCGTGTCTAAGATTTTCAGCCTTTGACTGCACCATGCTCCCACCTACGGACTGCACAAAATTCATACACAAAACAACAGTCCGTTTAAACGTCTTCTACAATCTATCCATGAAGTCTTGTGCTAACTCCATTGGATTTGTAACGTCTTCAAGTGCCCAGAACTCGATGAACTTTTCAGCGTCTTCATACACGCCTTCAAATATTTGGTCATCGGTTCGCCAACGTTTACGCTGGTCTGCACTCATGGTTTTGACTTTACCATTTTCTAAAAAATTAAATCGACTAAAGCTTGTCGCTCCGTAATTAAAGAACACGTCTGATATACTGAACGTTGGGCTCGTCTGCAATAATTTTGTTTTAGTTTCACTTAATTTTCCAAACATAATTTTTAATTTTAAGATTCGGGTGCAATATACAAAATGTTTTTTAATTGTGCAAGCTTTGTACATTAAAATTTATTTTTATTTGCTCACCTTGTTTAAACGCACGGGACTTTTTTTCTGCGATGAGCTTGTTTAAACGCCTTTGCTCTCTCGCTTTATAAACCCCGTGCATTATTTGTCTTTCAATTCTGTGCATTAGTTACGTCTTACAGTATAGTCTTCATTGATGAGATGAAATACATCATTCCATAATTCTGACGGAACTTCAGATTCATTCATACAATCTTCAATACCCTCGAATAATCCGTCAACTGCCTTATCGTCAATCCCTCTTTGTTCGACTTGTTCGTACCAGTGAAATGCTTGCTCCTCTGTACTCCATTCTTCGAAAGGAACGCCTGATTCTTCTTCGGCTTGTAAAATGTGATTTGGTTTTTCCATAATATATATTTTAAATTAGACTTCGTTTAAACGTCCTCTACCTCATCTGAGTTAGACAACATGCTTTCAGCAATTTCAAGCGACACAGACTCCAGAACTTCATAATAAATATAGTCACCGCCTTGGTGCATTTGCAATCCTGATTTGTCTGCAACATCTTCAATGTGCGAAACTAATCTGCTTATCAAAGTGTAGTCACCGTCAATAGCATCATAGATTTTTTTGGCTACTTTTCTTTCAATGTCTGCCATAATATAAATTTTAAATTAATAACTCCTGCACCGTGTTTAAACGGTGCAACGCTTTGAGCTTAGTGTTCTATTTATAGTCGCTCAAACGACTTACTCATCGTCCCATTCATACTGGTTGTATTCACTGTATTTAACATCTTCCCAATCACCCAGAGTTGTCTCTTTCTTTCTGCATTTATTTAAATCATTAAGTAAATCAATAAAATGACCCACAGCCATAGTATAATTTACAATACGTTTAAACGACCCCTCTTTTAGCTTGTTCTCTACGTCTTGCCACATGTCATATTCACACTGATACAGTTCTGATGGGTCACCCCAATCAGAATCTGCACTGTGTAGCCAATAGATATCATTACCCTGAGCGTCATACTCTCTATCAATCACAAGAGTATCTGAACCCTTGTAATAACCGCTTTTATTGTAGAGACAATAGTCGTTCTCTCTATCGCCTAATATCTCCCATTGCCACGGGCTGAAATCTCTTTTTAATTCTGCAACGTTGAGACTGCTACTGTCTTTACAGTCCCAACCGTTTTTTGTTCCGTAAATTTTTAATTCTTCTATAATCATATTTTATAATTTTCTGTTGGTATTGCGTCACCAAAGTTTTGTATTTTATTTAATCTATCTAATTTCTCCGTGTCGTTTAAACGACCCCAGTCTGAAGGTGGCTCCCAATTTGGAATCTTGTTCCTCATTGTCGCAAATACAATTCTTTCTTTGTACTTGACCACGTCCGTAATATCCCCGCCATTATCTTTAGCCCCCATTAAATCGCCCATTAATAGAAAGGCTTTCATTGAATTTAGTACGGGGTCGGGCTCACCTTCACCGTCTATAATAGCAAGCTTTAAATCTATAAGGTCTTGACCAGTGTACCCGCCCAGCTGAGCAGTTCTAAAGTAGCTGTGAAGCGTTATTTTTCTCGCATCGTTTAAACGCTTCCAGTGGTGGAATACTTGCTTTCTGATTTGATTCTTGCTGTACTCAATCTCTTCATCAACAACCTTTAACATAGAAGTTTTGTATCTGTAATCCTCCCAAGTTCTGTTGTACCAATGTACAGACGCTTTGCCTATCTCTACGCCATTAAAAAGAAGCGTTGAATCATGGCTGAAGCCGTTGCGTCTGTTACGGCTTTCGTTTTTAATTATAAAGTTTTTAAATCTCATATTGTATAAATTTTAGTTAAACAACGGACAACGTTTAAACGCTGTCCCGCTTTGGGCTTAATGCTCTTTTTATTGTCGCCCAAACGACTCACGCACCAGCCCAATAATTAATACTGAGCTAACGTACATTAGGAACCCGATGAACACAACAAAAGCGAACATCGTTAATCCTTGCTCTAAGGTTTTTACACCGTCAAACATGTGGACAAGTACCCTGCCTATAGCCGTGAGCAGAAACACCCACGTTACGGCTAAAATTATGCTTTGAATTTTTTTCATATTATTAGATTTAAATTAATTTATTAGTCCAAGCTTTTTTGTCGTGCCTAAACAATCCCTTGCGTTTAAACGAGGTGCCGCCTAAGTGCTCACAAAGTTTGTCAATGAGCTCAGCGAAGTCGTCCGTATTTTTTTCCGCTTCTAATTGTTGTGGTGGCTTCTTTGCTTGTTGTTCTTCTTCCCAGCGTTTTTGCTCTTCCTCTTCTTCTCTTCTCATTTCTTCATCGTGGTCGTCCCAACGCTTTAGGGCTTCTCTTATTTCATCGCTCATGTGATATATTTCTTCACAAGCGTCCAGAAGAATCTCTAACCCTTCTCGTTCGTGTTGGCTCATCTCAACGGACATTTCACCGCATTCAATGGCTTCCCTACAATCGATTAAGTCGCCCGAAGTGTTTTCGAATCGACAATATGACATATTTCCCATAGTATAAATTTTATAGTTAAACAACCTGAGCCGTTTAAACGGCTCAACGCTTAGGGCTTAATGCACTATTTCAAGTCGCCCTAACGACCCCAAACCTTTAACGAAGAGACGCCATTCTTTGCGTGTTAGCTTTGCTCTTTTGCGTGCTTTCGTTTGTCTGTTTGGCTTTGAGATTTTTAATATCATTTTGATTTGATTTTAGTTAATAATTTAATGACCTCTTGAAGTTCTGATATCTCATCGCTTCCAATTCTATCGCTCCAAGATAAAATTCCTTTGAGCATTTCAATAGCTATTTTTATTTTCATAGTGTATAAATTTTAGTTAATATAAGGGGCGTTTAAACGCCCCCTTTCATTTAGTAATCTTGTTCGTTGTCCATTAGTCCACCGCAACCCGTTGGGCATTGTATGTGGTTTGCAAGTCTGTTAATGTTCATTCTTGACGTTCTGAAACTGAACCCGCAACAATTACAGCTGACCTTCAAATTTCTGACCCCGTCTTTACGCTTGCCCGATATTACTCGAGCATGAGGAAATAAACCTAACGGCTTTATTACGTTGGCCTTTAGATAATCTTTCAACCAATCACTTTCGCCAGTAGCGGTCATTTTACCCGTCAACCCTACAGCTGTAGCACAACGTTTAAACGCTGCCCCGTGACCGCTTTTGCAATCATCAACGGCATGCACTAACTCATGAACAAGAACGCCTAAAATTCTAAGCGTACCGCTTAAGCTCGTGCCGTCTAAATACGGGGTTATATTTACTTGATTAATTCCGCTATCACAAAGACCCGTTGGAAAGCACTGACCTAAGACGCTAACGCCCCCGCCATGTCTTGACCTATTCCCTGCTGTGGCCCATGATACAGATAATTGAACTTTAGGCACTTTGTACCCTTTGTCATTGAAGAGCCCCTTTCTTAAAATATCAGTAGCGTTTTCTAAGTAAGTTTCTCTGTTAGATTTAGACTTTTTATGTCTCATAATTGTATAAATTTTGTGTTAATAATGTTCAAATATAGTACATTTCTATTGAAAAACAATAGCCAAACGAAAATATATTTTCATGCACCTGCTGATTTGGTTGTAACTTGCTGACTTTCAATGACTTAACCTGTTGATAACTTTAT